>Ga0302265_1000046_pt1 | contig 75268 bp, 47 predicted proteins | sample III_Bog_E1_1_FD_194556 | JGI IMG/M metagenome (GOLD analysis project Ga0302265, IMG submission 194556) | Peat permafrost microbial communities from Stordalen Mire near Abisko, Sweden - III_Bog_E1_1 | ecosystem: Environmental > Terrestrial > Soil > Wetlands > Peat | place: Sweden: Abisko...
AGCTGAATGAGGAACACGAAACGCTTAACCCCTTAGTCGCACTCCCACATCTAAGATTCAGGGTAACTGCAATCAAAACCAAGTGGGAGGGCGACATCCATGACCAGCAGAAACTACTCAGACCCGGAATGCGGAATGCGGAATGCGGAACACGGAACCCATAACCCCTTAGTCGCACTCCCACATCTAAGATTCAGGGTTACTGCAATCAAAACCAAGTGGGAGGGCGACATCCATGACCAGCAGAAACTACTCAGACCCGGAACCCGAAACCCTTACCCTTTAGTCGCACTCCCACATCTAAGATTCAGGGTTACTGCAATCAAAACCAAGTGGGAGGGCGACTATCCATGACCAGCAGAATCTTCCCGCACCCGGCACACTTCACCATATAATCTCTCCTCCTGACCCGTCATTTCCAAATTCAATTTCCATGCTTAACAGTACCGTCACATCATCTGTTAGGGATGGAATTGAAGTTTCATCCATCTGAACCGACAGGACCTGAGCCGCAAGACATCGCTATAATATATAGTCGCTAAGGACTGACCTGGATGAACCATTCCACTCTTTGTTTAAAGGTTCGTATTTATGGATAAGACCATTCTCATTATACCTCATGTCAGATACCAACCCCAGACAAACAATCAACCTGAAATAAGGGAATGCTGGATATTCTGCACATCGGTTGATGCAATCATCTGTGGAAGGGAAACAGTTGCCGAAAGTGACTCCCGGTTTAGCTCCGCCAGTGGGGATATACGCAAGATCGTAGTTATGGGATATTTTCTGTTCAGATTATATCCTTCCATTACCTGCTTACGCTGCGAAAAGCGTAAAAACCGTTGACCTACAGCACTTACTGTGTCCATCTTTCATATTTTCCTTCCCATTCCAGACCGGAGTCAGGTTATAATCTGCCAGGCATACGTTTCGCCGATTCCATCCCGCATGGATTGACCAAACTTAACACAACCCTGACATTCAATTTGAAGGAGTCTTAATTTAGCAAAATTATCACCCTTTTGAATCGTGTATTTTGAAGCATACCCTTGGTCAGCATAATTTCTTTGTCGCTACCGAGAGTGGTATAGAATGACATACCCTTAATACTATGGTCATTTGTAGAAATCCATTTACAATTGTCCTGATATTAGTTTTTAGAGATGAATTAATTTGTTATAATAAATGAAACAGATATGTTTTGATTTTATTCCTGATCTTCTCCATCTATTACTTGAAATGAAATGCATCATGACAGTAAATTTGTAAAATTCCATGCGTTCCAAATAAATGGGCTACCATTATAATTCACATTATCAAATCAATACATTATTTTAGGTACTCCAAACTATAAAACGAAAACAAAAAACGGCAAGCCGAAACCATTTTTCAAATTATTTTAAAAATTCGCTCACATTTTTTTCGGAAAAAATAATAAATTAAAAATAAATAAACAATAAATAAAGACATAATAAAACTCTATATAGGATTTTATTGTGTCTTTCTTAGTACTTTATTATGTCTTTATTATCACTTTAATCCGGAAAAAATGTCAGTGGAATTTTTTAAATATTTGAGCAAAATTTTGAAGTAATAATAAAATATTTTAAGAAAAAATTTGAAATTAAGTAAACAAATAGGAGGAACCCGGATCTTTCATTGTTAGTTATTTTCAGTTTCCACGAAACTATCCAGGTGTTGGATAGATTAAAAAAAAGAAAGATAAATAGGAATGAGCATTGGGTGGAAAATTGTTTAGTCCCCGAAACCTTTCAAATAGGTATGTGATATTCTGTTTTTCAGTACTTTTCAAATTTAAAAAACAAGAAAGACGTTGGATATTCAGCAAAACAGTTGATGTATTAATTCGTAGAAGAGATCCTTTGTACAAGTGAGAAAGCATGGTTAATACTTATTTCAGGAGTGTTTATAATCGTGTGATAACCCAATTACTGAAATTGAATATGAATGCTGACAGCTTACAATTGTCTGCTTTTATCTTCATCTAAATTCTTTTATCAGAGTTTAATCATATACAAATCAGTACTTATACAGTAATGTCATTCAGCCCTGGCTTTCTGTTTCCATTTTTAAAAGTCATATAACTTTAATTGTATAAATTCAGAACATAATACAAGTAAATCGTAATAAAGTTATACGTTATTGTCTAAAAATGTCGGGATATTTGCAGACAATTTTATAACTTCATTTTTTAGAATAATAATAATAGGAATGATTATTTTAAAATTATGATTCATATAAAAAAGAATAGACATTTAAATCTCTTTTTCATAAAGTGTTATTAATTCAAAATTTTATTCTTTGTTACAATAACTATAGCATTTGGTAAAATTAATAATACACGAACAATAAATAAGGAATAGATTTGCATCGTTCATTTCATAAACATTAGTTCTACTTTCCAAAAATAAAAATGACAAAAATTTCTCAGGTTGGCATATTTGTACTATAAGAACTTACTGAAGAATCAAATCCGGGATTCAGGAACACATAAATAAAATCCCTTATTTTAACCAATGAAATTTTATTTAATGGATTAACCCTCTATCTGAAATATAAAAATTACAAATGAAAAAAATCTTCTTTATATCACTCCTGACAATAGTGACTTTCCAACTTTCCGCAATTGACACAGTGCTTCTTGATTTCGAATCAATGACTGTTCCTTCGTCTGTTTCATCATGGTTAAATTACACCAATGCCGGAGCATCAGCAAGTATCTGGTCGGTTGCAAACCCTCATGCAGATGCGATTGACAGCACATTGAACTGTTATAAAGTAACCAAGACCACCGGTGATCCTTACTGGACCGGATTGGAAGTGAATCTGACAACTTCCATTCCCATCACTTCAGCAAACCAATACCTTCACGTATTAGTCTACAAAAACACAACTTCCAGAATAGCTCTTACCTATACACCAGATGGCGGAACCCAGAGTGCCGATGCATGGCAATTGAACAGTACAATTGGAGCCTGGATTGATTATGTATTAACCATTCCAACAGGCATAAATTTAAAAACTTTTGCCATTAAAATTGCTGACGACCCGGGGGATTATTATTTTGATCAAATCATGTTGTCAGATAATCCGGCTTCTCTTTCCAGAACGACAGTCGCTATTGATCCGGCCATTCAAAGTCAGGCGATTGAAGGTTGGGGAGCATCACTTTGTTGGTGGGCAAATATCATGGGTGGATACTCTGATTCCAAAATTAAAACTATTTGCGATTGGATTACTGATCCTGTAAATGGGTTAAATATGAATATTTTCCGTTTTAATATCGGAGGAGGCGATGATCCGACCCATCATCATATGCGGACGGATGGTGGAGCAATGCCCGGATATAAAGCATCCCTTACTGCACCCTATGACTGGACCCAGGATGTGAACCAACGTAAAATAATGCAGCAATTAATTGCATCACGTATTGCAAAAGCTGGTGTTAATGACATACAAATTGTCGGATTCTCTAATTCTCCTCCTTACTGGATGACTCGCAGCGGTTGTTCGGCCGGTAGCGTAGAGGGAAATGTTACAAATTTACAATCAGGCATGTTTGATAATTTTGCCGATTACCTAACCGAAGTGGTAAAACATTATCACGATAGTCTGGGAATAACTTTTAATTATATTGAACCATTTAATGAACCGGATGGTACATGGTGGGTAGCGTTGGGGAATCAGGAAGGTTGTTATTTTTCAACGAACGACCAAATGGTCGAAATCCGGTCATTATATTCAAAACTGGTTTCAAAAAACATGCTTTCGTATTGTCAGATTACAGCAAACGATGCGAACAATATAGATAACTGCTATAGTGCAGTCGGAGCTTACAAATCGGCGGGTGATATTGTGCCGGATATTAGTTTGGTTTCTGTTCATAGTTATGGAGGCAATAACAGGGCCGCATTGGCTATCTGGGCAAAAACAAATGCTAAAAAACTCTGGCAATCTGAGTCAAGTCCGGTAGGAGTAAGTGGTACGAACGAACATATGATAATGGTTATGTCTGATCGTATCGTTACCGATATGCGTGATTTAAAATGCACGACATGGAATGACTGGCAAATCGGTGGAGATGGTGGTGCTTTAAACAATCCATATGCATTTATAGTCGGCACTTATAGTAACCCATTAAATCCGATTAGCCTGGGAATAGCATTTTATATCCGTGCTCAATACAGCCGGTATTTAAAAGCCGGTTATACTCTCATCAGTAATGATGCTGATAATGTTTTAACAGCAATAAGTCCTGATGAAACAGAAGTTGTCATCGTCATCAGCAATCAGGAAACTTTCACACAAAAGTATATGTTCGATCTTTCGAAGTTCTCGAATTATGGAAAAGTACAGCAAGTCCGTACCCGTGTCCAGGAATCATTTGGTATTAAAAACTCACTGACATTATTTAACATCACTGGGACTTCCATCAATTATGATGCATTATCCGAATCGGTCACAACTTTTATTATTCCAATTAACCAGTCTCCACAATCAGTAATAGAAGTGAAAGATAATACCGGAGATATGTACTATTCGAATGGGGTTATCCATACAAATTTTACGAATGAAGGAACTATTCATCTATCAATATACAATACGGTTGGCCAGTTAATTAAAAATATTGATAACGTTCCTTCCAAAGGGATTCAACAGTTAAATATCAAAAAAGGGTTTTACATTTTAGCTGCAAGGTTGGCGACTAAAACAATCTCAAGGAAAATAGAAGTTTATTAACTTATATTTAGACAAAAAACCTGCATTGTACAAAAATGATAGTTTTTGATACAATATCTAAATTGTTCCACTATCAATAGGATTATTTTTGTAAGACATTAAATCGACAACTGATTTTTAATTTTCAACTTTCAATATTTATTTTTTCTATTTCAATTAATTTAATAATCACTAATTAAATCATCAATTTTATGAAAAAACTAATTCTACTTTCAATGGCAATTTATTGCTTTAGTATGGTCCCTGCACAAATTACGGAGACTAAACTTTTTACAGGGGATACTACTCCCAGTTTATTTTCCACTATGGATATCACGCCATGGATTACAGCAGGCTCTTATGTGAATTTTGGAACAGCAGCAGCACCAACTTATACAGAAGTTACAGACAATCCTGACAAAACAGGATTAGATAATACCGCTAAAGCATTACATTTAACTTCACTTGTTGGTCATAGTTGGTGGGGCGACTTTTTAGATTTAATTTTAACGAATCCGATTACCATTACACCAGACAACAGGTATTTACATTTTTATCATTATCGTGAAAATTTGAATCAGGGATTTAGTGTCAGTGTTAATATTGTTGATAATGCAAACGCAGACGCCGATAAAGGAACAAAGCGTTTTGATATGCAACTTACTACTGCCGGAAAATGGGAAGATGTTGTTGTTGATCTGAAATGGTTTTTGGATAATAATGTGCCCATTACATCCTTTTGTGTTTTGATGGATACAAACTGGGGTGGCGGTGCAGAACCTGTTACAAATTATTATCTTGATGAAATTTCATTAACTAACAGTAGTTTACCACGTGGCATTAATCTTTTGCCTGATACTGAAATGTCACTGTTTTACGGGATTCCGGCTTCTTATACAAAATGGGTACAAACATTAGATTTGCAAAATGCTGAAAATAAAGATTCAATTATTGCAAATCCATTTACTACTCAAATGTCTGTTTTAAACTCACCTAAGGTGCTCGAGTTTAATAAGAGTGCCGATGCAGCATGGTGGCAAGGTGTTCGTACTGTTTTACCCGGCGTATTTCAGGTTAATAATGGAGATGAATACTATTTGCATGTAATGGTTAATATCCCCACAATGGATCCAAACCAGGACCCTTATGTCGTTCAATTGAATGCAAAAGATTTCTCCGGAAATCAACTGGATTCGGGTGATGGTTTAAAATACTGGAGTACTGACGCAGGAAACTGGGTTGATATGGTACTGGATGTGACAACATTAAGTTATATACAGGAATTTAGTGTCCGTTTCGATGTCCGATGGGATGCAAGTGATAATCAGATTAATTCTCCTGCAGGTACATTCTATATGGATGCAGCATCCATTGATACCAATCCGGATCAACGCACAGTGGTTACTGCACCAACAGCTGTAATTACTCCTAAAGCTTCAGGTTTGAAGATTTATTCTGCTAACCGTAACATAGTAGTTGAAGGTAATGATGTAGCTTCTGTTGAAGTTTATAATCTGTTAGGAAAAACCTTAAGCAATGTTACAACAACACAGTTTAAAACACTCATCCCGGTTAATCAATCAGGAGTCTTTTTAGTAAAGACAGTTTCAGTAAATGGAAATATTTCGAATTCAAAGGTTATAATAAAGTAAAAAAGATTGTTAAGACAGATAAGGGAGAGAGTTTCTCTCTCCCTTATCTTGTTTTTTAGACAAATGACATCAGATTATCAGAAATTATTCCGGTCAAATAAATATTAATTTTTAATTGATCATTTTTTAGTACATTATTTCTTATCTAAATTATTAATTATTATGAAAATCACAAACGAAAGAAACCTCTTTCAGGTTATTCTTTTTGCCTTTTTCCCGCTACTTTTCATTTTTTTGGGAACATCATGCCAAAAAGATACCGTGGATGACATGTCTGTAAAGATTGTCGGTACCTGGCATCAAACTTCCAAGACTATAGATGGTAATTCTGCCACGAAAGATAGTACCCGCCTTTTAATGCAAATTAATGCAAATCAAATCTGTATCCTTTGCGATTCTTCATCTGCAGCTATTAAAGCTAAATCTATAATTAACAGATCCGGTTGGAGTTATACAGGTGGATTACTCAATATTGCCATTGATTTACCGGCTTCATGGACACCGGTTGTGGATAGTAACTCACTTTCCATTCGACGCCTTGACTTCAATCAGGCAGGCGGAATTACCAAAACTACACTCACATTTGAACGTGTAGCCAACCTTGTCATCAATTAATCAAAAAAACATACATGAAAACAGTATATAAACTTTTGATCCTGCTTTTCCCGGTATTTTTATACACTTCCTGCCAGAAAGACACTTATAGCCCCAATCTTGCGGTAGGTTTATGGAAACAGGTTTCAGTCACAGAAGACGGTGTTCCGATGACATTGACTCCGGAACAAGACACTTGCGAATTATTGGTTGATGAAAACGGTGCCTATCGTTGCTATCATCAGTCATTCAAAAGCTACAATAACGGCAATGGTCCTACTTCCTTTTATGGTACGTGGAGTGTGCTGGACGGTACATGGATAAACTTTACAACCGACAAGTGGCAATTAATAGCTCAATTGACCAGTGATAGTGACAAGGTTGTTTTAGCCTATAAAAAAGACATTAACAATAACACAGTAATTGATACGCTTAACAGTGTACAAAAACAGTGGTCGCAATATCACGAACAATCGCGTTTCACTATTTTACAATTATCAAACAGTGTAATGGAAATACGGCTCAAAACATTTGTCGGAGAAAAAAAATATGCACTTCTTTTCGCTCCTTCGCCTTCTGATTTTATTGAATTAAAACCTGCACCTGCAGGAAAATTAATTTACATTCCTAAATTAGTTACCGACCAGAACTATTGGATTATCCAAAATGAATTGAAGACTTTGAAAACGTACATTTTCAAATTCAAGAAAGAAACCTATTGATAAATTAAATGAAAACATTTATGAAGAAAATAATATTTCTGTCTTTCATGGTACTGATTACATTGGTGCCATTGCAGGCACAACAGGCTGGTAAAATAACAGGTAAAGTCACTGATTTTAAAACCGGTGAAGATTTGATTGGTGTAAGTGTAAAAATTAAAGGCGGTAACAATGGCGCAATAACTGATGTAAATGGCAACTATTCAGTAGAATCGCTTAATATCAGTACAGATATTCTTGTATTTACCTATGTGGGATACAATGAATTACAAGAACCTTTAAAGAATCGCTCCCTTGTAAATGTACAAATGAGCGAATCTGAAAAAGAATTAAGTGAAGTGGTGGTTGTCGGATACGGTTCCCAGAAGAAAGAGTCCGTGGTTGGGGCAATTGCTTCAATCGACAGCAAAACACTTGTGACATCCCCTGCATCAAATATTTCCCAGTCAATTGAAGGAAAATTAGCAGGAGTTCAGATTGTTCAACCTTCCGGTGAACTTGGCAATGATGTGGCTAATATCTATATTCGGGGAATGGCAACCTGGAATGATGCGAGTCCGTTGATTGTAGTTGATGGAATTGTCAGGGCACAATTTGCCAAAATTGATCCCAATGAAATCGAAACGATCAGTATATTAAAAGATGCATCGGCAACAGCTGTTTATGGAGTAAAAGGTGCCAACGGAGTTATCATCATAACTACCAAAAGGGGTGATTTAGGGAAACCAAAAATTTCTATAACAGCTCAAAATGCCATAACTCAACCTATGAATATACCTCAACCACTTGATGCGTATGATGCAACAAGTCTTCAGTACTTACAGGACTGGGGACAATATAAGGCACGTACACCCCTGACAAAAGGAGGAACGCTGGCATATGATTTATTATTATACCGCACCGGTGCTTCACCCTGGGATCACCCCGATGTAAACTGGGTCAATACGATTATGAAACCATACTCGTCGCAACAACAATACAATATTAATGTTTCCGGAGGGACTAAGACGGTCCGGTATTTTATATCGGGTGGATTTATAAATCAGGACGGCTTTTACAAAAATGATAACCTGACCGACTATTCACGGTTTAATTTTCGAAGTAACCTGGATGTAGATGTCACAAAAGATTTAACGGCATCATTAAATATAGCTTCCCGTGTTGAAGACCTTAATTCACCAACCAGTACTGAATGGAGCAGTTGGGGTATTTACCGCGGGGCGTTTGCTACTTCCGGAAGGAATTATCCGGTTTATAATCCGGATGGATCGTATGCCGGAACCGGAGGCAATCTGGAAGCCAGCTTGTTAAATTCCGGTGTGTATAAAGATGTTACGAGTACACTTGAATCGAGTATCAGTTTAAATTATAAGCTTGATTTTATTACAAAAGGCCTTTCGGCAAAAGGGCAGGTGTCATTTGATACACAGGGCGAAAACGGACGTTCATGGTCAACTTCGACTGCTGAATACGTTTATACTCCAACTACAGATTCTTATCAACAATTCGGTCAAAACACTCCCCTAACATATGGCGGAGTTATAAAGAATAACAATTGGTACAAACTTTATGTGGAAGCAGGGATAAACTATAACCGCACATTTGGTGTAAATTCCTTTTCAGGATTGTTTTTAGCCGACAGGACTAAATTAACAAACAATGCAGATGTGCCATATGCCGATCAGGGTTTAGTGGGCCGTATTACATACGATTATGATAAAAAATACTTTGCAGAAGTTAATGCGGGCTATAATGGATCTGAAAATTTTCCCGTAGGAAAACAATATGGTCTGTTTCCGGCATTTGCAGCAGGCTGGATGATAAGCAACGAAAGTTTTTTTGCGAATCATCCAATTTCAGATATTATCACCAGTTTAAAAATCCGGGGGTCTTTGGGTTGGGTTGGTAATGATAAATCAACTGTAAATGGTGTTGCTCAACGATTCATTTATTTGCAGGAATATACAAATAGCGGCGGTTACACTTTTGGTACCGGTAACAATTACTATCCAGGGATACAACAGGGAACCATTGCTAATCCAAATGTGACATGGGAAGTAGCCCGTAAAGAAAATATCGGTTTTGATTCCGAATTTTTAAAAGGACTATTTGGACTTACTTTCGATTACTTTTATGAATACAGAACAAATATATTAACAGATATTTCGGCTGTTATGCCCCAATATGTCGGAGCAGCTTTTAGTGTCGCTAATGTTGGAGAAACCAATAATCAGGGGATTGAAATTGAATTAAAGCATAATTTGAAAGTAAATAAAAACTTTAGCTATTATGTGAATGCAAATTTCACCTATAATGTAAATGAAGTATTACAAAAAGCCGATCCGGCAGGTTTATTGCCTTATCAGAAAGAAGTAGGATACCCGATTGGAGCACCATTGTTGTGGACTAACACAGGATATTTCTCGAGTTATCAGGACATTAAGAACAGTCCATCTCAGATAGGATCAAACAATGGTATACCGGGAAATATAGAAGTTGTGCCCGGTGACTTAAAATTCCTCGATTTTAACCATGATGGGGTTATCAATCAGGCTGATGCATATCGTCAGGGATATGGTACAGTACCTGAAATTCAATATGGCGTTACTATTGGAGGAAGATGGAGATCATTTGATTTTAATATCCTTTTTCAAGGTTCAGCCGATGCATTATTTATGAAAGAGTGGGAGATCATGTGGGCATTTTCTAACAACGATAATGTATTTACAAAAGAAAACTATTATTGGGCCCCGGAAACTGCAAGTGCAGCTCAATTCACTCGTTTTTACGGGAAGTCATGGGTAAATAATGAACGTTACTATTCTACTTATGAAACAGGATCCGGAAATTATCTCCGAATAAAATCTGTTGAAATCGGATATAATCTGCCAACTATATTGATCCGTAAAGTAGGAATGTCAAGCGCAAGGATTTATCTGTCATCGCTGAATACTTACATGTGGTCGACAGAGCCCTATCTTGATCCCGACAACCGTGATACCCGTGGAGGCCTAATGCCACCCACAAGAGTCTTTAATGTTGGATTGAACCTTAATTTTTAAATGAAACATGTTATGAGAAATATTAAATATATTTTCCTGTTTTTAGTGTTGGGATTTATAGCCTGTGACAATTTTTTGGATGTTGCACCGGAAGTAAACCTCGATGAGACTAAAGTTTTTACGAATTTTGTCAATGCACAGGCATTCCAGGCAGACATATACAGCGGCCTGACTCAACGTTTCAATGCAATCGGGAGTTATTTACCTGTACCCATGTCGTCAGCATCCGATGAATCAGAATCAAATGCAGGATATTTTGGTACAAAAACATTCAACATGGGTAATTATGATGGTGCCGATGCAAATATCAGTTTCTATTATACAGCCATTCGAAAAGCGAATCTTTTTTTGAAAAATGCATACAGAATACCTTACCCTGATGTTTTAACAAGACAAAAGATGGTGGGTGAAGTACATTTCCTGCGGGCATTTTATTTTAATGAAATGGTAAAAAGATTTGGGGGGATGCCAATTATGGACGAGAAAACAGGATTATTAGTTCCGGGAGATAATCTGATGCGTCCACGCAATACTTATCGTGAATGTTTTGCATTCATTATGAATGATTTAAAAATGGCTATTGATTCTTTACCTGTCACATTAAATACAAATGAATACGGACGTGCTACAAAGGGAGCAGCAATGGCTCTGAAAGCTCGTGTATTGTTGTACGCCGCCAGTCCTCTGTTCAGTCAGCAAACCGGTATTTGGGGAATGGGTGGAACGATTGATGATTGGTATGACAAGGACGGGCAAACATGGTGGTTAAAAGCAGCAGAAGCAGCTCAGGCAGTCATTGATCTGACAGATGCAAATGGATCTCCTGTTTATGGTCTTTATCAGACCGGTGCTGCCAACAAGGCAGATGATTATCAGAATTTATTTTTTAACCGCAGGGAACAAGGGAACAACGAAATAATATTTTATAAAGAAGAAGCACCTGTCGGATTTTTGGATCCACAAATAAATGTTTGGATGCCAAATGGTGATTTCGGAGGATCAGGTGCTGTTGAACCAACCAATAATTTCGTTAAACTTTTCGAAATGTCGAATGGAAAATATATCGATGAAGATGGTTCCGGATATGATCCAAAGAACCCCTATTTGAACAGAGACCCACGGTTTTATAAGACTATTATTTATCAGGGATGCACATGGCAGGGAGCAACTGTCGATATGTCAACAACTACCACTCAATTCCCTGCAGGAACATTCCTTACAGGTTATTTTGTGCGGAAATTTCTTCCTGAACAAATAAAAAAGAATACAACTACAACGTCCTATCATAGCTGGATATTTTCAAGATTAGCTGAAATGTATTTAGATTATGCAGAAGCAATGAATGAAGTAGAGGGACCTACACAAAGGGTGCGCGATGCAGTAAATGCAGTCAGAAGCCGTTCGGGAGTTGTTGATCTTCCTGTTAGCCTTACCAGTGACCAGTCATCCATGCGAAAACGAATCCAACGTGAACGTGCTGTGGAACTTAGTTTTGAGGAACAACGCTGGTGGGATGCCCGCCGTTGGAGTACAGGAGCCGATGGTGAATTAGCTGCTAAATGGTTTGGTGGACCATTTTATCGTGTTACAATTACAAAGTCGGGAAGCAGCGTTTCTTATAATGAAGATACCTACTTTACACGTATTTATCAACCTCATAACAATCTCTATCCAATACCATTGTCGGAGATGTATATAAATACATTATATGTACAAAACCCTGGATATTAAAAACTATTAAGTCACATCGAAAATAAATTTATTATGATGACCATTAAGAAAAAACCGGGAATAATAATTTTATCGTTATTCTTCCTGTTCTCCATTTTTACTTACGCACAGGATAATAATCCCATTAAAGGTCGAATTACTGATAAATCAGGGAATCCGGTAGGGAATGTTGTTGTCTCTGTTTTGGATGAATTTACTCAGGTGTCTTCGGATATTTCAGGTGATTTTTCTATTTCTGCAGTACCAGGAAAAGTACTCTTATTTAGCAAAGTTGGATTTCAACAACTCAGATATGAAATTAAAGACAAGACTGAAATTAATATTCAGCTCGAGAAACAAACCCGGGAAGAAGTCTATCAGGTAGCCTATGGTACACGGACTAAATCCACTCTTACTTCTGCTATTTCTACTATTTCAGCGGATGATTTATCCAAATCACCCGTAACAACGTTAGGTAATGCCATTCAGGGATTAGGATCAGGTCTTACGGTCCTGCATTCTGTAGGAGCAGAACCTGGTTGGGATCAACCCGATATCTATATTCGTGGTGTTCAATCATTTGGGAGCGGTGTAGCCCCTTTGGTTCTGGTTGACAATGTGGAACGTGATTTTTCTCAATTAGACCCTGAAGAAATAGAATCATTTACAATTTTAAAAGACGCTGCTGCAACAGTCATGTATGGTATGCGCGGTGCAAATGGTGTCATTCTGGTTACGACTAAGAAAGGGTTTGTAGGGAAACCAGTGATTACATTAACTGCTCAATATGGAACTCAATCTCCTACACGGCTACCCCAATATGTTGGTTCGCAGGATTATGTAAATTACAGGAATATAGCTTTGAGAAATGATTACAACAAGCTGTCAGACTCTGAATTTAGCTCTCTGTTTTTAAGTAATCCGCAAAACAATCCTGCAAATTACAATGGCAGTAATCCTTCTTTATATCCGAATACCAATTGGTATAATTCATTTTTAAACCCTACAGCCCCACAGCAGACCTATAATTTGTCTTTTCGGGGAGGAACTGAAGTTGCTCAGTACTACGTCATGTTAGGAGCTGTAGATCAAAAAGGATTATACAACTATACAGATGAGAATTCCGGATATTCGACACAAAATGATTTTTCGAGGTATAATTTCAGATCTGTTGTGGATGTAAATGTGAGTAAAGATCTTAAAATTGGTGTAAATCTGGGTGGACGTGTCGAAAACCGGCACGTGCCTAATACGAGTGCGGGATCAATTATTTCTGCATTATCCAAGCTGCCTTCTACTGTTCCAATATTTAATGCTGATAGTTCTCTTGCCGGATCATCCATTTATAAATACAATCCTTATGGAATGATTGCTAAAACAGGGTTTCAGGATCAATATAGTTTTTATTTGCAGGGAACAACCACTTTTGACCTGAAATTGGATGTGATTACGAAGGGATTATCTGCCAATGGTTTGTTTGGATATGATGCTGCTAAATTTTATACCCGTTATAAAAATCAAAGCTATGCTGTTTATCAGCAAAATCAGGATAATACCTATACTCAATTTGGACAAAGTACCAGCATTGATTTGAATTACGGGGGCTCTAACAGTGCTTTCAATTTGATGCTTAATTATATGTGCGGGTTATCTTACGATCGTACTTTTGGAGTAAACCATATTGCAGCCGATCTTAAATATATGCAATCAAGTATGTCCAGCGATGGTGACAATCCTGATTATCGTAATCAAGGTACTTTCGGCCGGACAACCTATACATATGATAATCGTTATACAGCTGAATTTGGTTTTGCTTACAATGGTTCTGAAGATTTTGCAAGCGGAAAAAGATTTGGTTTCTTCCCGGCCATTTCAGGTGCCTGGGTTCTGTCTAATGAAGACTTTTTAAAAAACAATGAAACATTGAACTTTCTGAAATTGAGAGGTTCATATGGAAAAGTAGGAAATTCGAACATTGGAGCAGGAACCCGTTTCCCTTTTGAAGATAAATTTTACAGTGGAGGTGGATATTATTTTGGTACGGCAACAACAGATGGATCTTACGAAGGTCGAATTGCCAATCCAAATCTGACATGGGAAGAGTCACTTGATGGTAATATCGGTCTGGAAATCGGGCTGCTGAAAAAATTAGAGATTGATATTGACGTATTCAGCAACAATCGTACACAAATTATTACAGATCTTTCCAACACACTTCCAACTTTAATTGGCCAGGATTTACCATATGTTAATGATGGTTCGGTACTAAGCCAGGGTTTTGAAATCGTATTGAAACACAATAACAAGATTGGAGATTTTTCCTATACTATTCAGGGAAACGTATCATTTGCAAAAAATAAAATTACATACGAAGACGAAGTTGCAGGGATGAACCCCTGGGAGTACAGGACTGGACAGGCAGTAATGCAACAATGGGGATTGCAGGTTGCACCCGGTAAATTCTTTAAAGACCAGGCTGAAATTGATGGTTGGGCAAAATCATCTTATGGAACTCTTCAACCGGGAGATGTAAAATATGTTGATCAAAACCATGATGGTATCATTAACAGTGAGGATTATGTACCCTTAGGCAATCCTTCCATTCCTGAAATTAATTATGGACTTACATTAGGATGTGAATATAAAGGATTTGATTTCAATGTGCTGTTTACCGGAATTGCTAACCGTAGCCTGTTTATGAATAATAATGTTTTCTGGGGAATGCAGGATAACAACAACATAACAGCTCAGGTTGCACAAAATTCATGGGGTATTAGTACAAACCCAAGCTATCCACGATTGACAACCGAATTAAACACAAACAATTATCAACCGTCATCTCTGTGGTTGAAAAATGTTGATTACCTGCGAATACAAACACTGGAAATAGGTTATAATTTACCGAAAAAAATATTGAGTAAGGCAAATATTAATTCAGTGAGGTTTTTTATAAACGGATACAATCTTATTTCGTTTGATGGAATGAGTCAATACAATCTGAGTGCCGAAATACCAAATGCAGGTGTTACGCTTTATCCTGAAACCAGAGTTATCAATATCGGTACAACCCTCAAATTTTAATATGATGGAAAATATGAAAAAAAATATTCTTATATTCATGATTCTCGGAACTGTATTTATGACACAATCGTGTTCCGATTATCTAAACAAAGATGCCGATGTTAATACAACATTGAGCTATCAGCAGATATTCTCCGATGTTCATTTAGCTCCCGGATTCTTAGACAACATCTATACGAATATGCCGGATGGGTTCTCGAGGTTTAACGGTGCTATGCTGGCTGCAGCATGCGACGAAGCTGTATGCTCCGATGCCGGATCTCCAATTCAATTGTTCAATAATAATGCGATAAATTCAACTACGAATCCGGATGATCAATGGAGTAATATGTATCGTGGCATTCGCAAGTGTAATATGTTTTTAAAAGAGTTGGAACCGGATGGTATTATTACAAAAACAAATAGTATACCTGTAGTTGAAACTGTAGGTACTCAAGTGGTAAATACCCGAAATTATTATAAAGGACAAGCATTGTTTTTAAGAGCATTTTTCCACTTCGAATTATTAAAGCGATATGGAAACATTTTTTATGTAAGTAAGGTCATTGATCCGTTTAATGAGGAAGAAGTGTACTCGGGAACCCAATTGCCATATGATCAAACTGTCGATTCAATTTCAAATGACTGCGATTCAGCTGCAAAATATATGCCTGCCAGTTATCCTGATGTGAGTTATGATGGCAGACCGATAAGTTGGACTGCATTAGCTTTAAAGTCCAGGTTGTTTCTTTATGCTGCGAGTCCGCTTAATAATACATCAAATGACCTGACAAAATGGAAACGGGCCGTTGATGCTTCAAAAGTGATTATGGATTCAAAAAAATACAGTCTTAATACATTAAGTTCAATTTTTACATCCCTCTATAATCCTGAGATTATATTTGCAGATAAAGCAATAAACCGTAATGATATTGAAACGTATAATTATCCTGTTAGTTATCAGGGTTTAGGGTTAATGAATCCAACAGAAGATTTAGTAGAAGCTTTTGGAATGGGAGCTGTAACTTATATAAACCGTTATTTAAATTATAATCCCGCTGATCCTTATGGATTAAAAAATACCAAAAAAAGAGAAGACAGGTTTCGATATACAATATTCTATAATACAAGCAGATTGGTTAATCTGAGTAATTCAAAAGATACTATAGTAGCTACATATGTAGGTGGAAAGGATGGATTGTTTTCGACGCCCACAGCGACTAAAACAGGTTATTATATGAGTAAATTTATAAACACATCTATTGATTTGAGTAAAGGAACTACCAGTTACAGGGCATGGATTTACATGCGCTATTCTGAAATCTTACTCAACTATGCTGAAGCTTTGAACGAATATGATAATACCGGGGCAAACTTTACGGCCATCATAAATGCGCTAAATCTGATTCGGAACAGGGCAAACTTAAAACCTTTTGATGCTGCTGATAAAGCACTACTGCAGGATCAGTCACAAATGCGCATTTATATTAAACGTGAACGCAGACTTGAACTTGCTTTTGAAGAACATCGTTTTTGGGATTTGCGCCGTTGGAAAGATGCTGAAACAGTTTTAAATCAACCTGTACAAGGTATGAAGATCACAATAGATGATTCGGGAAATTATGTTTATACCTTATTTAATGCTGATACACGCGTGTTCGATGTAAAAATGTATTGGTACCCAATTCCCCGTACAGAAATTTTGAAATACAGAAGTGCAGGAAAAACAATTGTTCAAAATCCGGGTTGGGATTAATATTTAATTAATAATTGATAATTCATAAATCATAATTATGAAATGTTGCAAATCAAAAAAGCAAAATAAAATGAAAAAAATAATTCATATCGTCCTAATAATCATGGCTTTTGGACTTGTTTCATGCGAAACATCAGAAGAAATAAGCAATGGCATGGATCATCAGGTTCCGGATTGTAAATCGCTTACACTCTCAGCAAATGGACAAACTGTAGTCATAAATGACAGTATTTCTTCTCTTTTGTTGTGGGGTGTTGTACCACAAACAAATCTGGAGAAAATAACTCTTCCAACTCTGACTGTTTCAAGAGGAGACAGTATAACTATCAGTGTTGTTATCAGTGACAATGTTGCCCTTGGAACGGTTGATCTGGCTTATACTAATTGGTTGTTTGATAAGTTTATTAATTTCTCCAACCCTTTGGGAGGTATACCTAAAAACCCGAAAAGCTATACTTTCACTGCTAAAGTCGGTGTGCCGGTCAATGCAGTGACAACCCCATGGCTGGAAGATTATTATTTTAATGATGGATCGTCCATGAAAATAACGCAGTCTTATCATAAGCTTACATTGACTGTGGTTGATATTAATATGAACCAACGAATAATACCGGTTTTTGTGAGAGTTCAATAAGATTTGATTACCTAACAATCTATTGAATAATTGAAAGACCGAATAGAAAAAATGCGATAGTTGTATCACACTAAAATTCCTTGTATGAAACGGGTTCAGTGAAATCCGGATTCATACAGGGAATTTGTTTGTCTTTTTATGGCAGCAAGCCTAATTTCAGTCTTACTGACCTCATGATAGACATTAGGAAGTTACAATGTCCATATCGCAAATTTGACTTTCGCACATATCATAAATTTGTCTTATTTTGTCTGTAATATTTTGATATTTACAAGGATCAAATTAAGTTTGCTGTGTCTCAGTAATAGAAATAAATAACGATAACTAAATTTGTGATTAGTCAGGAAGTCTGAATTCATCTTATTTCCAAAACCTTTCCGATAAACCGGAATGTACCATATTTTTGTTTTTGCCTCCTTCGTAGAAAACCAAACACCCCAAAATTCACCCTTATTCGCTTATTTTAGAAACAGATTAACTCTCGTTATCCACAGATTGCTTATTTACAAACCTGGACGAAAAAGAATTCTATTATGATAAAAATGGAAATATGACACCAGATTCTGACAGGAATATTGATACTATCCAATAAAATACATTAAATTTGCTGTCTTAGCTACCCTCTCATTTTGGAGAGGGGCCGGGGGTGAGGTTTCAATTCTCAACAGGTAATCAAATCATCAACCGATATGCTGCATCCCGATGGCTATCAGCGATTTTTTATGTAGTATTCAGTTTAGTATAAATCACTCAAATTTGAAAATGTGTTTTTCTCAATTATAAGGATTAGTTATCTGTTTTGTTTTTCCCATTTTTAGTCATAACACAATGTTTTTAATATATAATTATGTACTAAAATAAAATGTGGTGGTATTAATAGTGAGATATTTCTATTTACCGGGACTAAAATTATCTATATAATTGTATATTAATTACTATTAACTTTATTTCCTTTTACATATTGATACTTATTACTACATTTACCGCCATATATTAATTTAGTCATATTGTTTAATCTAAAATTTAAAATAATGGAAATCTTAATAAAAGGCATTAAAGATAAAGATTTTATTATTGATGAAAAGGACAGTTTAAGTGTAAAACTAGCTATGTTAATTGAAGGACATTGTACCATTGGAGTATATGAGGCAATTAAAAAGTATGGTTATACAGAACAAAGATACTATCAACTTTTGGAAAAATACCAGAAAGATGGTTCGCAAGGGTTAATTGACCAGAAGCCGGGTTCGGATAAAAAACCTGTAAGGTCAAAGGAGGTTGTTAATCAAATTATTCGACTCCGTTTTTTAGATCCTTTTGTTAGTGCGGCTGTTTTGGCTCAAAAGTTAACTCAGACAGGATATAAGATTAGTACGCGTAGCGTCGAAAGGACTATTACAGAGTTTGGGTTAAAAAAAACGTATGTTCTGAACCCAAAGAACGAGAAGAACCGAAAAGAAATAGAAATACAAACGACAAAACGTGATAAAGAAAAAGGTTAAAGTAAACAACTAGAGTCTGGAGCGTTATTTCAGAGAATCGATTTCTAAAAAAATTAGCGGTACATTAGTAGGCTTATGGTTTTTGGTTGCTGAACACTTGCGCTTGGGTAGTTGGGATTTAATCAAAGGATTTACGGGATGTGGTGATACAGATATAAAGCCACGCATTGCGATGCAGGTGGTTAATGAAGCAGCTATGCCCCGCGAGCCGGATATGTTCATCATAATAAGAAAAGGGATTGTCTGTCGATGGGATTTGCAATCCCATCTTCTTTTAATATAAGGAATTGTATTCCACAATACTTACAGATTCCCTTCTTAGTACAAGGAGAAGTAAGTAACTTTAGTTCAGGTTTTAAGTTAAGCAGAACTTGAACTGGAAACAAAATAAGTTTTTTAACTTCAATTGAACCCGTTTATAAATGGTACATATGATTTGTCGGTACTGAATTTATTCTCAGCACACTTGTGTTTTGCTCAAACTCACTATCCACTTACAATAAATTTATAAACCTGTACGTAACATGGGATCTTTTTAATTGAAATATGAAGTCAAAACACATTTATTCGTACGACAATATGTGTTTCATTACATTTAATCGTACAACTTTGTGTTCGTGTTGTCCCGCTCCTTTCGGAAATATCTTTCATTAATTGAGAAAATGCTAAATCTTTAGCTTGATCACTATATATTCCGGATGATGCAAGTCTAAATTGTATATAAGTACTCATTAATCTATTCTTCACTGATTTCAAAAACTGAACTTGTAAGTGCATTTGAAGTGGAGGAAGAAACTCCGGCTTTCATTAAATAATCCCCACTCAATATCTTATCGTTTTCTAGGCATTCAGATTTAGTCCCGGGGAACAGGTTTATTTCTTTTATCCGGTACTCTTTATCCGGTTGTAAACCATTCAGTTTTACGTTGGTTAGTATTTCTGCATAACGTGTGTTTAAATTGAAAATAAAAAGTACGGCTTTGGATTTATTTTCATCAACGTACATCAATGCAGCCCGGTTTTCTTCATATGGTGAAATAAGCCGGTACAGATCGCCAAACCAGATTGTCTTTTGAATTTCTTTGTACGTTTTTATAGCGTTTTGACTAAACAGAAGTTCTTCAGTGCTCAGGCGGTCAATTTGTACATCATACCCCATTTTACCCGTCATGGCTACATCCGTTTTGTATTTTAAAGATTGTTTACCCCACGTTGTAATATGATTACAACTGGCAATGGATGGAATAAAGTTTGAAAATCCCCATTGAATATAGATTCGTTCTAACGGATCAGTGTTGTCGCTTGGCCAAAACTCGGTGAAGTATTTTAATATTTTATAATCAACACGACCGCCGCCACTAGAACAAAGCATCATAGGTATATGTGGATATTTTGATCTTACACGATCCAATACCTTATAAAGCCCTAGTGTATATTCAATAAATAAATGTGACTGATTTCCTTTCAGGTAAGTGGAATACATATTTGACATAGTTCTGTTACAATCCCATTTAAAATAACCAATCTGAGGATCCTTAGTCAGCATATTATCTAAAATTCCAAACACATAATCCTGTACTTTTGGATTTGAAAGATCCAACACTAATTGATTGCGTTGATAATCTTCAGCTCTGTTAGGCAGTTTGAGAATCCAGTCAGGATGTTTTTCATATAATTCACTTTTTGGATTAACCATTTCAGGTTCAATCCAGATACCGAATTTCACTCCCTGCTTTTTAGCTTCCTGAGTTAATGCGGAAATACCATTCGGGAGTTTTGTTTTATTTACTTCCCAGTCGCCTAATCCCGCATGATCGTTATCCCGGGGATATTTATTTCCGAACCAACCATCATCCAATAAGAACATATCGACACCTAATTTTGATGCATCACCAATCAGTTTTTTAAGTTTGGGCTCATCAAAATTAAAATAGGTCGATTCCCAGTTATTTAAGAGTGTAAGTCGTGGTTTATTCCCATCGAGAAGACAATATTCCCTTGTCCATTTGTGTAAGTTCCGGCTTGCCAACCCTTTCCCCTGATTAGAATATGCAAGAACAAAGGATGGAGTAGTAAATTTTTGATTTGGTTTTAATTGATATTCTGAAGCATATGGATTGATCCCTGAGATAATACGCAGGGAGTTTTCATTGTCAATTTCGAATGTGAAACGAAAATTTCCGGTCCAGCTTAATGAACCGGCAATAACCTCTCCCGAATTTTCATTCGCCTGTTTATTGAGTGCAAGGAAAAAGAATGGCGATTGATATTCGTTCGAGCGGGTTCCCAGTTTAGAATCAATCACTTTGATGCCGGAAGTAAGTTTACTTTCCTGCATTTGCATTTCTTTTGCCCAATCGCCGTGAAATTGTGTCAACCAATAGCTTTGGGCATCGAAGTGAATCATCGCAGATGCAAAATTATACAGTGTGATGGGTTTTTTCTCCTGATGAGTTATTTCGGTCCATTGCTCTATCACATCCTGATGATAATAAGCTTTGAAATGCAGGGAGACCTGAAACGGGTATTTCGGATCTTTTAAATCAATCACTGTTTCGGTGATGTTCGTATCAATCTGAGTGGTCTGGTGCATTGAATATAGAAGTTCCAACGAAGGATTGCCATCAGTATGAATTGTTCTGATGGCCGGTTCAAAGTGATTGTTTGTTCCAAAAGGCATATAGATTTCATGTCCTTTTGTTGAGATTTTATCATATTCGTCGTTTTTCAGTAGCTTTTCTCCCAGATAATCCTGATAGACTTTACCGTTTTCTCCAATAGAATAATGTATAGCAAAATTTTTAGTTTCGATGGTGATCGACTTTTCAGCTTTGATAATATTGATTCCAAAAAACAGCATGAGAAATGTAGGCACAAGAAGTGTTTTATTCATTTATTTATTGTTTATTTTAGAAATCACTTTTTTCTAAATAGTTTCTGACCCATTTATGAAACAAACCGCCCCAAGCCCTTAAAGGGGATGTTGATTACTACCGTCTCTTTACCGCACTTTCCCAAGATACTTAAAAACTTTCAGATTCCACTCTTTACATCCCCTTTAGGGGCTTGGGGCGGTATACTTTATCACTGATTCCGGTTATTTAGTATCTGAATTTGTGTTCGTATTTTTAGCGTTTCTCACATATTCACTCGGAGTCATTTTAAATGCTTCTGTAAAACAAGTAGTAAAATAGGAGGGTGAATTAAAACCAACATCATAGCAAACTTCTGAAATGTTTTTACCCGGGATACTAAGAAATTCGCATGCTTTTTTGAGACGGATATTCCGGATAAATTCACCTGTACTTTGTCCTGTAAGTGCTTTTACTTTCCGGTGTAAACCCATTCGGCTAATTCCTAATTCATAAGCAAGTGAATCACCATTGAAATCAGTTTCAATCAACTTTTGTAATATTATTGAAATAGTCTTTTGTAAAAACAGTTCATCCGGGGATGTAGTATCCAGATCAGGTTTATGCAAATCACCGAATGATATTTTACGACTATACCGTTCTTTGAGTAGCTCACGCAATTCTATAAGTTTCGAAACTCTCACCATCAGATGTTCAGGGTGAAATGGTTTAGTAATGTATGAATCTGCACCTATTTTCAATCCTTCAATTTTATTTTCAATATCTGATTTCGCAGTAAGAATAATAATGGGAATATGATTGGTTTCAATTGACGTTTTAAGTCGTCTGCACATCTCTATTCCATCCATTTCGGGCATCATTAAATCGCTAATAATCAAATTATATTCATTTAAAGCAACCATTTCGATGGCTATAGCACCATTTTCGGCTTCATCAATTGCATATTGGATTCCCAGAATGCTGTGAATATAGCTTCGAATATCCTCATTATCTTCAACAATTAAAATCCGTTTTTTATTCTGATTTCTGAACTTTTCAACTTCTGATTTTTCAGTTTCTGAAATCTTAATATTGACAATGTCTTCTGTTTTCTCATAATTTATATTTTGATCTGATTCATCCTTAAATTCACTCTCAAGATAGGCATTTTTTTCAATAGGGAGTGTGATTTTAAATGCGGTTTTCACGTTTGGGATACTTTCAACATCAATGGTTCCATGATGTAACTCAATTAAATTTTTGACTAAATGTAATCCAATCCCTGATCCTTGTTGCAAATTACTTTGTTCTTTTCCCTGATAGAACCTGTCGAATATGCTCTTGATTTCAAATTGTTGAATACCTATGCCGTTATCAGTGATGATTATTTCAACCTCGTTATTTTCAAGGAGATCTTTTTTAACTGCTAATGAAACAGATATTTTACCGTTATTATTTGTAAATTTAAACGCATTGGACAGCAGATTGAATAATGACTTGTTGAGAAATTCTGCATCATACCAGGCAAACAACGTATCCTGATCGTGAATGAATTCAAAATCTATATTTTTCTGTTTGCTAAGTTCATCATACGAAAGCATAATTTCGCTGATGGTCAGTATCATATCTTGTTCCCGGACTTTTAGCTTCATTTGACCGCGTTCTGTTTTACGGAAATCCAACAGTTGATTCACCATTCCTAATAATCGTTTTGCATTGCGAAGCATCAATTTCAGATGGGTTTTCTTTTCTTCTTCAGTTTCATCCATCTGCATTTTTTCAAGAGGCCCGATGATTAAGGTTAGAGGAGTCCTGAATTCATGGGAAATATTGGTAAAAAACTGCAATTTTTCCTGATGCAATTCTTCCTCTTTTTCACGTTTTGCTTTTTCAATTTTTAAATGGTTTGCTGCCCGTATGCGTGTGGTGAAAAACAACCAGACAAAATAGAGTATAAATGACAGGATGATAAAATAAATTAAGTACGCCCAAAACGTTTTCCAGAATGGCGGTTTGATGATAATATCAATGGAGGCTATATTATTATCACTCCAGACAGCGTCCGGACTGGAAGCCTTCACCTTAAAAGTATATTCGCCGGGAAGCAGATTCCTGAATGTCACACTATTCTGATTTCCCAAATGGTTCCATTTTTTATCAGATCCTTCAAGAAAATAAGCATATTGAATTTTTTGATTGGCATTATAATTAATTCCTATAAATTCAATGGTAAAAACCGATTGATTGTAATTTAAAACGATTTTATCAGCAAGAGTGATGTTTTCTTTTAATGGGGATTTTTTATTTTTACTTTCAGATGGAGTGATTACTTCGTTAAAAACAAGTAGCTTTGTAAAAATAACAGGCGGACATTTGTCGTTCTTGGTTACATTCATGGGATCAAAAATATTCAATCCAATGAACCCACCGAATGCCAGTAATCCGTTTGGCAAATTACATACCGATCTTTCCGAAAATTCACGGCTTTGAATGCCATCCTGGGAGCTGAAATTTTCAATTTCCCTGGTTAAAGGATTCACCTTGGAAATGCCTTTACTGGTTGCTATCCATATTTTTCCTGATTTATCGATGGCCAATGACCGGATATAATTACTGTTTAATCCGTTTGCTTCGTTATAAATGGTTCCTTTCTTAGTATGACGGTTATAAACCATTAGGCCTTCTCCCTGGGTTGAAAGCCATACTTCATCTCCATGAATCAGAATATCATTCACCACCCTTGGAGTAAAGATGGTTGGTTTTGAATTTACTTTTTTAGTAGTATTATCATAAGTCACAACACCGGCACCATAAGTTCCTATCCACATGATTCCATCATGTGATTCCTTAATACTGCGGATGCCCGTCCTGTTATTCAGGATATTGATCCGGTTAACTGTATTACCGTTGTTTGTAAATGCTGCCAGTCCGTTACTGGTCCCTACCCACACTGAATGATCATTTGATTCAAAAATGCAACGTATATCATTTCCCGGAATCGAATTTGGGTTATACGGGTCGAATAAATACTGTGTGTATTTATTACCAACCTGTTTGATTAAACCTTTATTATAAGTTCCAAACCACAGGTTGTTTTGAGAATCTATAAAAATGGACTGGTATATCAGACCCGGGAATTTTTTATTGATATCGAGCTCTTTAATAACTTCACTTTGAAGATTCATTTCACACACTCCAATTCTGTCGGTCCCCATTGTTCCGATATAAATATTCTCTTTTTGGTCGGAATAAATGGCTGTAATGGGTGAATTTGGCAAAGAGTTTTTAGAGTCCGGTTCATGTTTATACAATCTGAACTTTGTAGGGGACCCTTTTAGCATATTTACACCTCCCCAGGCAGTGCCAACCCAGATATTATTATCCATGTCGGCAAATATAGAATTAATCGATGGACAACTAAGTCTGGATGATGATTCACCCTGGGTGATTACCTGATATTGAAATTTTTCATTTAATGAAAATGACCTGACAGAAAAATTCATTAAAAACTGTTCAGTGCCAATCCAGATTTTACCGGCATGATCTTCTTTAATAACACCGATCGAGTTATTATTTAGACCCCCGGGATACATGATGATTTCCAAATGGTTCGTGGTTTCATTATAGAGGTAACATCCTTTCGAGGTACCAATCCAGATACGGCGAAAACTATCCTGATAGATGGTACGGATAAAAAGGGAATTATCGGGTAGGGGATAATAATTTAATTTTTTGTCGTTAAGATCATACCGGTAAAGACCATTATGTTGGGTGCCTATCCATAACCGGTTATTGTCATCTTCAAGCAAACTCATAATATACAGGGGTGGTTGGATATTTTGGATTTTTGGAAGTTTTAAAGCATAAAATTTCATATTGTCCCAATTGAAAAAGTTCACCCCATCCCCGTATGTGCCAATCCAGGTCCTGGCTTTGTCAATTCCTGAAGTGAGATAAGTAATATCGTTATAGACCAATCTGAGCGGGCTTGTATTTGTCCGGACTTTAATTATGCTGTCCGATTTATAATCGTAGATATTTAACCCATCAGATGTACCTGTCCAGATATTTCCATCGGGGGCAAGTAGAAGAGTTTGTGCACGGTTATGCGAAAGAGAATACCGGCCTGAATTTACAGCGAAATGAGTGAAGTTTTTACCGTCAAACTTGTTCAGTCCTTCTTCGGTAGCCACCCAGATAAAACCTTTACGATCCTGGAGGATGTTGTAAATTAAATTACTTGAAAGGCCTTGCTCTGTTGATAATTTATTGATTTGATTAGAATCGATTTTTTGTGATGACAGTCTTGATATTATGCAAAAAAACAAAATCAGTAATAACAATTTGCCATTGTTGTGGGAATGAATTTTCATAAGTACAATTTAATTATACAAAGAAAAGAATTTCGTCTTAATCTACCAATAGATTAAGAAGTAAAATATGCTATTTGTGAGAATAACAATAGATTGTTACAATAACAAAAGTTTATTATCCAATAAAGAAAGTGAATGATTGTGTTTGTTGCGAAATTTGCATAAGAGAATCAGGAATATAAATTATTGGATAGTTCAATCTCTCAAATCAATTCACCATTTGTATTTGATAATCTTTCAAAGTCTCAAAAACGTTCAAATTATTTTAATTTATTATGAATCGAATATTGTTTCCGGTAATTTTTATTCTACTTTCTATAAATCTCTTACAGAAAGGTTACTCTCAGAATCTAATTAAAAATGGTGATTTTGAATATCCCGTAACAGATGAATTAAGTTTGAAGATTACTCAACATGATGAAATCCCGGGATGGAAGTGTGATTCGCCTGTATCAATCATTAATCATACGCGGCTTTTCCCTTTTTCAAATTTTCAATGTCTTTTATTGCCTGCTATTTCCGGACAAAAAACGATAATACGACAAGTTTTTAATGTTGACAGGAACAGTCAGATAAATGTGTCATATGCTTTTGCTGCATCCCGTCTTGAGAGTGGAAAACTTAAAGTATCTATTGATGGACACGAAATCGATTCACGCGAATATACTGACTATTGGATTCCTTCCGAAACGAGACTCTCTGATCACATGAAATGGGTTGAAATGAAATTACCGGTTATTTCAATTGAAACCGGAATTCACACCATTGAATTCCTGGAAGATTCATGTAAAGTCGTAAAAGATAAACAAGGAGATCAAAGAGATATGATTGAAGGTTTTCTGATTGATGATGTTGTAATTAATGAAAGTCAAATTAAAAATTATTCGGGTATCCCAACATTAAATGACCTGGCAGGTCAATCTGTTGACACAAGGACATTAGCCTGTTCTCCGGCAATTGGGAACTTCTATGGAAGTGTAAGATCCTCAAAATGCCTGGGCGGGTTTGAAACAGAATTTTTAACCGGAAATAAATTAAAAAAGCCTGCAGGAACCCTTAAAATAAATGATGCAGTAATCTTTAGTGAGATTTCGAAATGGTATCCATATCAATTAGTAAATAATTCCCATTATAAAGGGGTGGAATTTACAAGCACAATGCGATCGGTCTTTGAAAAGAAGGGTGTGCTTATGCAGATAGAGTTGGAAAACAAAACTACTAAACCGGCTGATTTCCCATTGTCAATGGAACTGGTTTCCGGGGAATTAAAGAATACTGCAAACCATATAGCAGATCAAACTGTCATTTCATACGCAAACAACAATTATGTATTCACATTTTCAAAGAAACCCGACTCAGTACCAAATTCAGGAGAAAATATAAATGCATGCTGGAATATCCGGTTAAAGCCGGGGGAAAAGAAAATGATAACTTATGTGTTATCTATTGACAGTGATGTTACAACAGCTATTTCAAATTCAAAAAAGTGGGACAATGATTTTTCCCAGACATTCAAAGAGGCAAAATCATTATGGGAAAATCGTTGGAAAGATGTATTTACACCCGGCAATAAAAGCTATTCAGGTTATCTTCCCACCTTCGAAACCACGGATAAAAATCTATATGAGATCTATTACCTTTCCATTGTCAGTTTTTTGGAGACACAGCAGAATCATCTTTATCCCACACTGGATATCGCATTTGGTTCTAATAATGAATGGGCTAACAATCAGGGATATTTCTGGGAGATTTCACAGTTTGCAGATATATACGCCCTGTTAGATCCAAAAGGAATGAAGAAGTTGATAAAAATGTGCCTGAATGTAAATATAGATAACGGAAATGCAATAGACTATAATACCGGAAAAATTACAAACCATTGGTATGCTGTAAATGATTATGCCCTTTTTAAGACGATCGACAGTTACATACGGATTAACAGGGATTTTGACTATTTAAAGACAGAAGTCAATGGAAAAACTATTCTGGAACATTTATACGATACAGCTACAAACTGGGAAAAACGGTATAATAAAGAATATGGGCTGGTAGATTATGGTAAAGATCCGTGGTCGTTTTTTGAGGCCATCCCGAATTATATTCATATGGTGCCGGCTATGAATGCTCAGAATGTCTGGATGTTAAGGAGCATGGCCGTTTATGATAAAATCTATGGAAAAGGTGACAGGGCTGAGGATCTTCGTGAAAAAGCCGACCAACTCGCAACAAATATCAAATCGCTTTATGTTCCGGGTGAAGGTGTCTGGAAAGTTAAATATCCAAACGGAAATACGATTGTCAGCCGGCATAGTTATGACTTCCTTACTATAGGGATGACTATGAAGGAAGATCTTACTCCCAAAATGAAAGAAGAGATGATTCGATTTGTCGAAAAAGAATTGTTGACCCAATCGGATTTTATGAGAGCCATGTCTCTAAAAGACGAGGCAGCTTTAAATTCAGATCGCTCTGATCATGGACCTGTTGGCTGTTACATTGGATGGCCGGCTTTGACAGTTCAGGCAATAGCGGATCTGGGACAATTTGAAAAAGCAAAAAACATCCTAAGTAATTTTAGAAATGCATTTGTTGAATCTGGTATGGGACAAGCCATCGAGTTTTTAGTCCCCGTTGGTACTACAAAAACTATTAATCGAATCGGAGCAAGGGCAGGGGCTTCATTTATATTGTCCGGTTCGGATTATGCAAATTCAATCATTGATGGATTAATGGGGTATAAGCCTTCCATTAATGGGAAGTTAAGTCCGTATATGCCCTCTTCAAACCGGTACTTTGATGGAAAATTGCTTAATATCAGGCATGGTGAAAATAATTACACATTTGAAACTACAAAAAATGGAGTTGAAATGAAAAGTAGTAGGTAGTTGGTAGTAGGTAGTAGGTAGTTGGTAGTAGGTAGTAGAAATATGCCGCCCCAATCCCCTAAAGGGGATGTTAAGAGGGCTTTCATGTAAAAGTAACTGTGGCTTATTAATATCTTCTGATACCGATCTTTACATCCCCTTTAGGGCATAACCGTCAAGCGAAGCAACAAATGGTTTTTTAAGCACCTTGTTTTCGGGCTGAAAGCCCAATATATTCTAGCCCAAGATGGCGTCCTGAAGGACAAAGCCTTGGGAGATAGCAATAAATCAATTTACGCCCTGAAAGGGCAATATATAATATTGTAAATCAACTATTATCCTGTCTTTTATGCTGCCCTTTCAGGGCGAATACCTTAAATGATTCATTTACCCAAGGCTTCACCCCTTCAGTGCTTTACCTTGGGCTGGTATATGTCAGACTTACAGACTTTAAAACCTTAGCTTGACGGCTATGCCCCTTTAGGTGCTTGGGGCGGTAACGTGAAATAAACAAGTTGATGTAATAAGAAGGTGATATGTGATCCAGATAGATGAGAATATCGCAAGCTCAATAAGAGGTAAGAGGGCGCGAATGAACGGTAAGCATTGAGCATTGAGTATTGAGTATTGAGCATTGAGCAAAGAAAGCCCTCATAACGGGAAGTGAAGCCCTCACTCATTGTTGAGATTCACTTATTTTTTGACATAATTCAACATGATTAGAAAACTTAGTGAGGGTTTCACTTGGTGAAGAACAAGTTAAAGTTACTTTTTATAGAAAGAAATATTAAAAACTAAAGGTATGAATTTACATCCATCCAAAACAAGGTCATTTTTCAACCATCATTCTGCATCTAAATGCTTGTATGTCATTTTTTTTATTTTTATTCCACTTACAGTCTTTTCCACCGAACCGGGAATGGGCACACATGCACCCTCTAAGCCGGATGTTTACAAATTTGAGGTTGAAAGTGGAGTAAAATGTCAATCCATAGATAATTTCAGTGCCTCCGATGGCTGGAGTATGCAGTTTATTGGCTTATGGCCGAAAGAGAAACAGGAAAAAATGGCCGATTGGCTGTTTAGCACTGAAAATGATGCTAATGGGAAACCTTTAGGTATCGGATTATCGTTATGGCGTTTTAATATTGGTACCGGTAGTGCCGAACAAGGAGAATCCAGTCAGATAGGAAATGTCTGGACCCGCTCGGAATGTTTCCTGAAACCTGATGGAACTTATGACTGGAATAAACAGGAAGGCCAACGGAATTTCATGAAATTAGCCAAACAACGGGGCGTAAATCAGTTTCTCGGTTTTATTCTCTCAGCGCCTGTTTACTGGACTCAAAATGGGTTGGCAACGAATACAGGGCGGGATGCTTCTTTCAACCTGAAACAAGATCATTACACCGATTTTGCACGTTTCCTCGCGAATGTAATTACCGGACTCGAAAAACATGATGGAATCAGACTCGGTTATATTTGTCCGTTTAATGAACCCGATGGACATTGGAACTGGATTGGTCCAAAACAGGAAGGAACACCTGCAACAAAATATGAAATAGCAAAAACTGTCCGGTTGATAGGAAATGAATTTGTTTCACGAAAAATCGACACCAAAATTCTTGTATCCGAATCGTTCGATTATAATTGTTTGTTTCGTGTACATCCAATGGATCATGCTGACCGTGGTTATCAGATTCAATCCTTTTTCAGACCCGACAGTGTCTCAACCTACATTGGAAATGTTCCAAACGTACCACGTTTGATAGCTGCACATAGTTACTGGACTGATACACCTCTTTCCGGTTTACGGATCATCCGGAAGGAATTAGGCAGCGAATTAAAAAAGAATCATGTGCGTTTCTGGCAAACTGAACTTTGTATCATGGGAAATGACAATGAGATAGGAGGGGGTGGTGGTAAGGATCTGACCATGAAAACTGCTTTGTACGTTGCGCGTATTATCCATCACGATCTGGTGTATGCCAATGCTTCTGCATGGCAATGGTGGCGTGCGGTGGGTACTGGGAATTATAAAGATGGATTGATTTATGCTCATCCTGATAAGAGTTTGATTGACGGTTCTTTTACAGATTCCAAATTGATGTGGGTGTTAGGGAATTATAGCCGTTTTATCCGTCCCGGAGCCATCCGGTTAGGAATAATAGCTTATAATACTCAGGGGAAAATAATACCGGAAGGCGATACTGATCCTTTTTCATTGATGATTTCCGCTTATCTGAATAAAAACAACAAACCCGTAGCAGTAGTCATAAACTATGGGGATAAAGAAAGAACATTTGAACTGAATTGGAAAGGAAATGCCCCGGTTGAATGGCAACCCTATTGTACAAGTGACGAAAAGGACTTTAACCTTCAGCCTATGTCTAAAATTAAATACGGGAAGGAAATTAAAATTCCTGCCAGGTCAGTGGTTACTTATCTTGGCGAAAAATAAATTTACAAATAGAATATATATGAAAAGACTTCTATTTTTGGTTGCAGCAACCTTTTTATTTATTATCCCATCCGTTTTAGCGAAACCTCAGTTTGGGAAAGCAGAATTGTTTAATGATAACTGGCGGTTTAAGCTGGCGGATGTAAAAAACGGAGCCGATAATAATCTGGATGATTCCAACTGGAGGCTACTGGATCTTCCTCACGACTGGAGTATAGAAGGAGTTTACAGTCCTGACAGGGCAAGTTGCAGCGGTTATCTCTCCGGAGGAATTGGGTGGTATCGTAAAAACTTTACGATTCCAGACTCGGAAAAAGATAAAAAGATTTATATTTATTTCGAAGGAGTTTATAATCACAGCGAAGTCTTTATCAATGGTATATCGGTGGGGAAAAGACCAAACGGTTATATCTCTTTTATGTACGATCTGACTCCTTATCTTAAATTCGGACAGGAAAATATACTCTCTGTGAAGGTCGACCATTCGTTGGATAGGGATTCAAGATGGTATTCAGGTTCAGGAATTTACCGTAATGTATATCTGGTTACCGCTTCCCCGGTTCATATCGGTTTGTGGGGCGTGTATTTTAAATCTACCACAATTACTGATAAAAAAGCTGATGTTTTAGTAGAAACGACGATAAATAATTGCTTGCCTGGAGAAGCAACTGTAGAAGTTCAGAATGAAATAATCGATCCTGTTACTTCTAAAATTGTAGGTTTAGTTTCGAAAATACTTAAAGTAAACGGAAATAATAAATCCATGGTGCAACAGAATGTCTCCATTCCTCATCCGAAACGCTGGTCACTTGAACACCCGTATCTTTACACGGTAAAAACAACTGTACGACAACACAAAATTGTAATTGACAGCAATGAACAAAAAACCGGTATCCGTACAATCACCTTCGATGCAAATAAGGGTTTTGCTCTGAATGATACCTGGACTAAAGTCAAAGGAGTTTGTATCCATCATGATGCAGGGTGCTTAGGATCAGCAGTGCCACGTGAAGTATGGAAACGAAGATTGTTAACGATGAAACATATGGGATGTAATGCATTACGAATGAGCCATAACCCGCAATCATCTGATGTATATGAAATCTGCGATGAGATTGGATTACTGGTTATGGACGAAGCTTTTGATGAATGGGAATTCCCGAAAAGAAAATGGATTACCGGGTGGAACATAGGAATTCCCGGATTTGAAGGAGCAGCTTCCTATTTCAAAGAATGGAGTGACAGAGATTTGACCGATATGATTCTGCGTGACCGCAACCATGCATCCATTTTCATGTGGAGCATTGGCAATGAAGTGGACTATCCGAATGATCCGTATTCGCATCCCATCCTCGATCATGCTAACATAAACCAACCTGTTCTGGGTGGATATTTACCCGATCATCCAAAGGCTGAAAGATTGGGTGTGATTGCCAAAAGGCTGGCAGCTATCGTTCGCGGTCTGGACACATCCCGTCCCGTTACCGCTGCCCTGGCAGGAGTGATCATGTCCAACGAGACAGATTATCCGTTTTTACTCGATATTACGGGCTATAATTATACGGAAGACAGGTATGCAATGGATCATGCAAAATACCCCAAACGTGTTATATTTGGCAGCGAAAACGGCAACAGCATGGAATCATGGAAGGCCGTGAGGGACAATGATTATATTTTCGGACAGTTTCTATGGACCGGAATTGACTATTTGGGCGAATCGGGTGCATGGCCATCACGTGGTTTTTATTCCGGACTCCTCGATTTCGGAGGTTTTATGAAACCACGCGGCTATTTCCGTCAGGCTTTATGGAGCGAAATACCGGTTACTTACATAGGAACATATCCTGTGCCTTCAAATAAAAATATATTGTCAACTGATGCCTGGCCAATCTGGAATTATAAAGAAGGTGAAATCATTCGTGTAGTGTGTTACTCCAATGCTCCTGAATCGAAACTGACTTTGAACGGAAAACAAGTGGGTGAAATTAAGAAATTAGACGATAACAGCGGTGTGATTTATTGGGATGTTCCTTATGAGGAAGGAAAATTAGAAGTTGTGGGCATGGATAATGATCATCATCAAACATGTCAGTATTTGATTCAGTCTTCAGGAAGACCTTACTACCTATCAGCACTTTCGGACTTGAAATCGATAAAAAAGGACAAAGGATTGGCCCAAATCGTAGTTCAGGTTGTTGATAAAGATGGAATACAGGTTATGATCTCGGAAGATGAAATTACCTGTACGATTGAAGGACCTGCAAAATTGTTAGGAATGGAAGCCAGTAACAATACCGATATGGGTGATTACACGGATAATGTCCAACGGGTGTATCATGGCCGGTTAATAGCCTATATTCAGGCAACCGGCAAAGAGGGGAAAATAAACATTAAATTTTCTGCTCCATGGCTTAAAGATGGAAAAGTATCCCTCGAAGCGAATTAGTTGGCAAGCGTCTGACCCCCCGATAGCCCCCGATAGCTATCGGGGCGGGATCTTCTACGGTCTGACGCGTAACTGAACTAAGCGACAAAATAAGATGAACAAAGCAATAGAAAGAATAGATTGATCTGTTTGTTAAAGAATAGAATGCGAATGAGACATACCTACAAGTCTGAATGTATATTCGCATTCTTTTCTTTTTAAATTAAAATGAGACTTTTAATTATTCCCATTACTTATATTTTCCTGTATTGTGAATTTAATAAGGATATTAGGGCGTAGAATCAAGTATAATTGGATACCCCTTGATACTTATTCTTTTTCAGAATCTCAAAGATCGACTGTCGTTTAAAGAATAATTTCGGTACAAAATACGACAATCTATTTTGACCATTACTTAGGTCCAATAATAACAAATATGAAATTAAAACTAAAAATATTAGGTATCTCTTTTTTGATATTTACTTGTATTACTCATATTCATGCAATTAATTTTGAGGGAACAAAGTGGATATCGGTTGATGAGACATTAGTTAAAACAAATCAATGGATTTGCTTCCGGAAAAGTTTTGACCTGAAAAAAAAAGAAATTTCAGCGCAACTTCATATTGCAGTCGACTCCAAATATTGGCTTTGGGTTAATGGAAAAATGGTCGTATTTGAAGGAGAACTCAAACGCGGACCAAATCCCGAAGATACTTATTATGACAAAGTAGAAATTGCACCATACTTAAAAAAAGGGAAAAACACGATTGCTATCCTGATGTGGTACTGGGGGAAAGAGGGGTTTTGTCATAATAGTAGCGGGAAACCGGGATTATTGGCAAAACTTGTATTGAAAAACCGGCAAATTGAATCTGACGAAACGTGGAAAGCTAAAATACATCCGGCTTACGGAGAATCATCACCTCCCTATCCCAATCTCCGCTTACCGGAATCAAATATTCATTTTGATGCCCGTAAAGATATCAATGGCTGGGAGAAAAATGAGTATGCAGATACCAAATGGAGTTTCGCCAAAGTTGTCGGAATTTATCCTTGTAGCCCATGGAACAAAGTATACGAGCGGCCATTCCCCAATTGGTACGATTCTGGTATTTTACAATATGATTCCATCTCATATAAAAACGATAGCAACAATTTGATAATAAATGCAAAACTTCCACGTAATATGTCTATAACCCCATATCTCAAAATAAAGTCAGAAGAAGGAAAGTTAATTGACATACGAACCGACAATTATAAAGGAGGAAGTGAGTACAATGTTAGGGCAGAGTATATTACAAAAAAAGGTGAACAGGAGTTTGAAGCTTTCAATTATGTCAACGGTCATCATGTGATTTACACCTTGCCTAAAGGGATTGAAATTATTGATATAGGTTATAGGGAAACACGCTATAATACTAAGCATGTGGGCAAGTTCGAATGTAACGACGAATTTTACAACAAATTGTGGGTAAAAGCACTGAATACGATGAACCTGAACATGCGTGATGCCATTCAGGATCCCGACAGGGAACGTTCACAATGGTGGGGAGATGCAGTTACAATTGCAGGTGAAATATATTACAGTTGCGATAGTAACGGAGTCAAAATTATTAATAAAGCCATCAGAAATTTAGTTGACTGGCAAAAACCTGATGGTGTTTTATATTCGCCTGTACCAACCGGTAAATGGGACAAAGAACTGCCGGCTCAAATGTTGGCAAGCATTGGTAAATTTGGTTTTTGGAACTATTATGTTTATACCGGAGATAAGGAAATAATCCGGTATGTTTATCCGGCAGTTAAAAAATACTTGTCGCTTTGGACACTCGATAGCCGGGGTCTTGTGAATCACAGAAGTGGAGACTGGGATTGGTACGATTGGGGAAACAATATAGATATTCCTGTTATGGAAAATGCATGGTATAGTCTTGCATTGGAAGGCGCATACAATATGGCTATCCTGTTAAATTACAATGATGATGCTTCAGCTTATGCCAAAGAAAAGGAAACAATAACAAAAGCTGTAAAATACTGTTTATGGAATGGAAGAGAATACAAAAGTCCCGGTTATAAAGGTCATACAGATGATAGAGCTAATGGGCTGGCAGTACTGGCTGGTTTTGCAGATGAAGAAAAGTGGCAGTCCATTCGTCATTTTCTGAATGGGTACGCCAATGCAGGACCTTATATGGAAAAATATATCCTGGAATCATTTTTTCAACAGGGAGATGCCAAATCCGGTTTAGATAGAATGAAAAGAAGATATGAATATATGGTCAACTCTGAACTCACTACATTGTGGGAAGACTGGAGTATTGGCGGATCAGGAGGCGGAAGTATTAACCATGGCTGGGCAGGCGGACCTTTAATCCTTTTATCTCAATATGTTGCAGGAGTACAGCCCATTGACGCCGGATGGAAATCATTTATTATTAAACCACAATTAGGAGATTTAGAATGGGTAAACTGTACAGTGCCTGCAGGTAACAAAACAATTAGTGTTAAGATTATTAAATCAAGCAACACCTTTGACATAAATGTAGATAACTCATTGAAATGTAGATATATTGTGGCAATACCTAAAATCACCAATGCTAAAAAAATTACTATCAATGATAAAAAATATGATATTAAAGCATTCGAAAAATTAAACACTAAAAACATATCTTTTCAGCGTACTGATAGTGATTATCTGTATATAAATACAGACATGCAAAAATTAAAAATAACTGTCAATTAATTAAAGATTAATAGAAATTCTGTCATTCTATCGTTCTTATTTGTTTACATTTTTTTTTCGTCAATAAAAGAAAAAAAACCAACTGGAACCAAACGTCTTTCGGACTATGTGGATCCGAATATTAGTCCGGCACATTGTAGGTGGATTTTTATACTCTTGCGGCCATTCCTTTTGGAATGGTAAAGTTAGCACCATCAACCAATGCACATTATGAAAATTAAGGAGGATGGGAAGCAGTTGGATATGAATGCAGGGATAATTCTATTGAGGGCTTTGCCTGTTTTCATGAGTTTAAGGTTGGTGGTTTTGTTTTAGCTCCTTCTGTTGGAAAATACAGACTACCATGGCGAATTTGATAAACCCGATGGGGACTCCTTCCTTCTTCAAGTTCCATTTGTCCTGAAAGTTGATATTTGTTATCTCGTTTACCCATAATGTCATTAAGTTTGATTACTATTTTCCCAAATAAGTTGATAACTTTTATGTCCTGATTGACGTCGTAATTCTTCTATTGAGAAAGATTTCTTGGTACATGTGAGTAAATGCTTAGTAACGAACCAATACCGAAAAAGCAGCTTTGAATTTTGCATCACAGTCCCTGAACGTAATGAATTACAATGATGACAGTGTTTACATTCATAACAAAGTTTATTTTCGTGCCATTAATGCTCAGTTCAATTACATTTATCACAAATTAGACCGATTTTGTCTCTAAGTTCTTTAAATCTTAACCGATAAGCGTTCTCATCGGGAAATTGCTGAATGAAATTAAATATATTCATGGTTTATTTGCAATAAAGATAGTGAATATCAGCATTATAAAAAATATTTATTTAGTATAAAAACGACTAATAAATCCCGCAATTATAACTCTAAATGATTAGGAGTCTTTGCGGATAATCATTTTATTTTATTATTTCTTGTTCAACATTAATCCTTTTACTTTCATAATTGTCAAATAAATATTAAAAACTACAGTTTAATCCTATCGTAAGTTTGAACCTGACATCCTTACGATTTTTAATGTTTAAACTTAAAAAGTGAATCATCTCCAACCGATAATTGAGGTTTAAGGATTATTTTCCCATCTTAAATACTAATTTTTCCAAACTCATGAAACATTTTCTACTCTTCATTCCCCTTTTTCTTTTAATAAGTTTATCTACATTCGCTCAACACAGCATTCAAGCTATGGTTTTCGATGGTAAAAATGATTTACCCATTGAAATGGGAACAGTAAGATTATTACATTTTCCGGATTCAGCTTTTATTCAAGGGGTTCAAACTGATTTAAAAGGAGAATTCATGATCAACAAAGTAATACCCGGAAATTATATTTTGAAGATTAGTATGGTTGGATATATAAATTATAATCAAAGACTGACTATGGCCAATAGGGATTTAATTTTAAAAAGCATCAATTTAAAGGAAGATGCATATATGCTTGGCGAAGTACAGGTCACGGGAGATGCCGCTCAAATGGTAATGAAAGGCGATACAACAGAATATAATGCAACAGCATTTAAAACACCTCAGAATGCGGTTGTAGAAGATCTGCTGAAGCGATTGCCTGGAGTGGAAGTAGGAACTGATGGGAAAATAACTGTTAATGGGCAGGCAATCACAAAAATCCGTGTAAACGGTAAAAAGTTCTTTGATGACGATGTGGAAATGGCAACGAAAAACATTCCGGCCGAATTGATTGATAAAGTACAGGTGTTGGATCAAAAATCGGATATGGCATTGTTAACCGGTTTTGAAGATAATGATACGGAACATATTATCAACCTTACATTCAAACCTAACCGGAAAAAAGGCACATTTGGAAATATAACAGGTGGTGCCGGACTTGATTTAAGCAACGATGTGCGGTATGATGGCAATATGTTTTTAAATACAATGGATGGTGATAATCAATCTACACTCATAGCCGGTGGTAATAATGCCAACACTACCCGCAGTAGCCGCGGACGTGGTGCTTTCGGCAATAATAGCGGTATTACCACTATGCAAAATATGGGGTATAATGACAATGTCATGCTGAATCCAAAATTAAAAATCGGAGGTGACGCTTCATTTAACCATACTTTTAATGAAACAATCAATCAATCGAACAGACAAAGTTACCTGATTGATTCTACCTATATTAATAAATCATCATCTACTTCGCATAACGAAAATTATTCTGTCAATATGAATGCAGATATAGAATGGAAACCCGACACGTTGAATACGATTTTATTTCAACCGAGTATTAATTACAACCGGTCTTTTTTCGATAGCCGGAACAGTTATACAAACATGACCAACCAGGACAGCACAAGTATTGGGAATACATCAAATGTTGGCAACGGTACTTCACTTAATGGTACATTGAACATAATATACAGTCATAAATTCTTATCTAAAAAAGGAAGAACTTTTACAGCAAATCTCCAATCGTCAGTGTCACAAAATGATAACGAAAGCTACAATTATTCAAAGAACAGAACAGTCCGACCTGATTCAACAACTATTGTAGATCAACATACATTGAATCACGGGAATGGATTCACTGAAATCCTGAGAATGTCATATGTTGAACCGATCTGGAATTTAAAAAACTTTTTGGAAGCTTCGGCAACTTTAAAAGAATCGAATAATACTTCTGATAAAAATCAATACAACAAAGATCCATCAGGAATATACAATCAGTTGGATTCAGTTTACAGCAATAATTTTGTTAACAGGTTTTACAGCGAAACCATTGAATTAAATTACAGGTATGTTTCAAAAACATACAACATCATGTTCGGGATGAAAGGTAATCCTTCACAGAATTACAGTATAACGAATTACATTGATGGAGGAATTCGTGACATAAGCAATGTAGTCTTCAATTATTCTCCGACTGCACGTATTCAATATAATTTTGGGAAAAAGAAATTTCTACGAATTGATTATCGGGGACAAACAGACCAGCCAAGTGTAAATCAATTGCAGCCGGTAAGAAACAATTCAAACCCTATGAACGTATCTATTGGAAACCCGGCATTGAATCCTGATTTTAGTAATAATTTACGAATGATGTTCACAACATTCAACGATAGTACCTTTGCCTCATTCAACGCGTTCCTGAATGCTCAGACTACCAGTAATGCTTTAGTTTCGAATAGCCTTTACGATACAACCGGGAAACAATACAGTCAAACTGTGAATTCTACAGAAGCTCCCTACAGTGTAAACGCAAATGTAATGTTCAGTATTCCAATCATTCAGAAGCGACTCCATTTCCACACACGCTCGTCGGCAGGAGTGAATCAGTATTACGGTTATTCTTCAAGGGGATTAAACGCACAAACTATGGATTCCGTTAGACTTCCATTGGGTGATTTAAGTAAAACTCACCGATATAATTTAGGTGAATATATTTCATTGACTTTCACCAATGACTTACTTGAAATCGGACTTCGCGGCGGGTATAATTATTCCAATACATTGAATAATCTGAATCCGACAGTAGCCATCACAAAAGACTGGACAGGTGGCGGAAATGTTGTTGTACATTTACCGTATAGTATAAGTATTGGAAGTGATATAAACTATACCACTTCACAAGGATATTCTGCACAATCATTAAATCAGTTGATATGGAATGCATCAATTGATAAATCAATTTTCAATAATGCAGGTGTAGTGGCACTAAAAGTGATGGACATACTTCACCAGCAAAAAAATATTAATCAGACAATCGGCTCTAATTATATTCAATACAACATATTCAATACCATTCCTACCTATTTTTTGTTAAGTTTCACCTACAAAATAAATAAATTTAAAGGAGCAAAAAATCCTGCTGATCCTGCTAATCATCATTTCGGACCTGGCGGGGATAGTCCATTTAGAGGTGGTGCCCATTGAGGAGGCGGATACAGAAGTTTTTGAACTCAGTAAGAAGTGAGGAATCAGGTTGAGAAAGTAGTAAGTAGAAGGTAGTAGTTTGATTTTACTTAATGATGGAGTTGAACGTCCAGTTCAACAACCACAAGCCAACGATCTACAGAAAGCCAGTTACAATATAAAAAACTCATAATGTAAAGAATAACGTATTAAGTTTGCCTGATAAGCGAATCATTTGGCTAAGTAAAATTGTTGATATAGTATTCTTGATAAAAAGATATGCGATAATCAGCCAATCCATTTTCATTCGGGCATTGCTTTATTGCAGAATGCAGTATGTCAATGATATACTACAACTGGCATTTCTGTGAAGATGTTTGCAAAGAAACCAAAATGAAATGATCTTATAGATGATCAAAAAGAAGCAAATCGCTCAATTTCCTCTTTTCGTGAAACAGTTGAACATGCAAATGGTATGCAAAAAGATGTCGCGACAGTCAAAGAAAGTTTCAGATGTTACAGGTTTGGTTTTGAAGATTTAGTATTGGAACTTGCTTATGGACTCCATAATTTTAGAATATCATTGAATATTAACATAAAATAAATTTAATCGGAAAAAAGTCTAATTGAAAAAACTTATCTTGCAGTCACAAATACAAACACAAAAGTCAAATTAAATGAAAAAAAATTGTCTGGTACTTATTTGTTTAAGTCTTATTTATTTTGGAAATTCATTTGCCGTAGTGAAACTTCCTGCCATCTTTAGCAGCAATATGGTCTTGCAGCAACAATCGGAAGTACCTTTCTGGGGGGAAGCTACTCCAAACAAAAAAGTAAGGATCACTTCATCGTGGAACAAAAAAACCATCGAAACTAAAGCTGATACAAAAGGAAACTGGAAAACAACAGTATCAACTCCGGTTTATGGAGGGCCTTTTACTATCGAAATAAGTGATGGTAAAAAAACAATTCTTGAAAATGTGATGGTTGGCGAAGTGTGGCTTTGTTCCGGACAATCAAATATGGAAATGCCATTGGGAGGATGGGGTAAAATAGCAAACTCTGAACAGGAAATAAACAGTGCTAATTATCCTGATATAAGATTATTGCAGGTTTCAAAGACATTAAGTACAAAACCGTTGACTGATCTGGAAGTGACCAATGGTGGGTGGGTAGCCTGTTCTCCGAAAACTGTTGAAGAATTCTCTTCGGTCGCTTATTTTTTTGGAAGAGATCTGTACAAAATGATGAAGATACCTATTGGACTTATTAATACTTCATGGGGTGGAACCATTGCAGAAGCCTGGACAAGTGGCAGCTCCCTTAAAACCATGCCGGATTTTAAGCCTGCTGTTGATAAAATGGAACAAACAGCAGTAGATAAGACAGAATTAAAAGCTAAATATAATAAAGATTTGATTGATTGGCAAAATCAGGTTGAAAAAGCAGATAAAGGTTTTTCAAATGGGAAAGTCCTATGGGCCGTTAAAGAGTTGGATGAATCGGATTGGAAACCTATGAATATCCCTGATAATTGGGAAAATCAAAGTCTTCCGGGTTTTGATGGTGTTGTGTGATTCAGAAAAACAGTTGAAATTCCTGCTGATTGGCAAAATACCGGATTGACAATCAATTTAGATTTGATTGATGATAATGATATTACTTATTTTAATGGAGTTGAAGTGGGACACACCGATGGTTGGAATCTGTCCAGAAAGTATGTTATCCCCGCCTCACTTGTAAAATCAGGTAAGGCTGTTATAACAGTCAGGGTTTTTGATACAGGTGGCGGAGGTGGCATTTATGGGAATGCCTCATTAATAAAACTGAGTTATTCTTCAGATAAGAGTATATCCCTGGCCGGTAGCTGGCAATACAAGGTTGGCTTTAACCTGAGTGAAATCCCGGCGGCACCGAAACTGCCTGATGATCCTAATCAACCGACTGTTTTATACAATGCAATGATCAATCCGATAGTACCTTTTACCATTAAAGGAGTTATATGGTATCAGGGCGAAAGCAATGCAGATAAAGCTTACCAGTACAGGGAATTGTTCCCGCTGATGATTAAAGACTGGCGAAAACAATGGAAATCAGATTTCCCTTTCTATTTTGTTCAACTGGCAGATTTTACAGCCATACTACCACAGCCATCAGAATCTTCCTGGGCTGAATTGAGGGAAGCGCAACTGCAAACTTTGCATTTTGAAAATACAGGAATGGCTGTAACGATTGATATTGGAAATGAAAAAGATATTCACCCTAAAAATAAACAGGAAGTGGGTCGCCGGCTTTCACTCATTGCCAGGGCAAATGCGTACAATGAGAATATCGCTTTTTCGGGACCAATTTATGATACCTACCGGATAGAAAGAAATTCAATACGAATTACATTCAAATATGTCGATAAAGGTCTGAAAACAAAAAATGGAGAAACGTTGAAAGGCTTTGCAATTGCAGGCCTCGATCATCAGTTTCATTGGGCTGACGCTGTCATAAAAGGAAATGAAGTGGTTGTTTCCTGCAAAGAAGTCGAAAATCCAATAGCTGTCAGGTATGCGTGGGCTGAAAATCCGGTGTGTAATTTGTATAACGGAGCTGATCTGCCGGCTTCTCCTTTCCGGACCGACGACTGGCAGGGAATTACATACGGCAAGAAATAAGTAATTAAAAATTAAAAATTAATAATTGGCATGATACTGAAATTTAAGCTTTTGTCGATTAATAAAAAGATCATTTAACGATCTATGATTAATTAACACGTAGATTAATCAAACTGAAAAAGGATCAATTGCAATTAGCAATTGATCCTTTTTCATTCAGAAGCAATATTATTGAACAATAATTTTCCTGATAGTTTGATCTTGAGAACTCTTTAAGCAAACAATATAAACACCTGAATTCAAATGGACTGAAGAAGAGCCTTGAAGATTTGACCGGTTAACTAAAACTCCATCCGTCTGATAAACCGAAAATTGTATCGGAGTATTTATAATACTCTTAATATTCAATGTGTTTCCGGTAATGTAGGTTTGAATTTCATCACTGAAATTATCAGTTTTAAGTTCAATAATCCCTGTTAAACTGGCAGCAATCTGATTGAACCAGGCGTCTCTGTATGTATAAAAATCACTGCTGACATCATGTCCGTAACTTTCATACATAAAATGTTCTTTTGTGCATTGCAGGTTATTATAATCTGCCATTCCAAGGGCCGGTGGACATGTTGGATCCTGTAAGCCTGAACCGGTCAGTATCGGGCATTTAATTTTCTCTGCTAAATTTTTTATATCGAAATAACTCCAGTTTTGCAATGTTGTTGCCAGGCTTAATGAGTATTTTTTCATGTATATATTCAGTAAATTCATGGGCCATTCATCGATATAATTTATATTCTCTTTTATTTTATAGTACATTGGGAAATCAGATAAGAATGGAATTGTCGGTGCAGCGGCTGCAATACGCTGATCCAGTGCGGCAATTGCATACGTTAATGCACCTCCCTGACTTGCTCCTTCGGCAAAAACCTTAGTCGTGTCAATTTCGGGGCGTGAGAATGCAAAATCGACAGCTCTCAGTGCATCCATAAATGCATATTTGTAATAATACGTGTTTTTATCTTTTAGTCCGTCAACAGTCAGGTCTACATCGGTATTTGTAATGGCAGCCGTACTAATCCCTTGACCCCGGATGTTATAATTAATGATAACCCAGTCATCTGTCCTGGTTGAGGGTTGGCATGTAAGCCAGTATCCTTCTGAAACAACTACTGCCGGGAATTTGCCCGGTTTGTTTGGTACACTCAGATAACCATTGATGGTGCTTCCCTTGATTGATTTCATGGATACTTTATAAATAATATGGCTTCCATAATTTTCATAAAAAGTAACATTGTATTCAGGCTTAACGGCTTCAAGTGAATCTTTTGTAACCTTCCAAAAATTATCAAAATCAGGCTGGGCATCAATCGTTGTTGGTATCAGCTCATAATTATAGACTATCTGACGATGAAATTTGTGCTCTGTTAAAGTTCCAGGGGTGTCAGTCACATCGATATTATATCTATAAAATCCCGGTTCAGGACCGGTTAATTCATAACGTATCGCTTTAGTCTCTCCCCCTGCCATAACTATCGTATCTTTAGTCAGCCTGTAAGGGTCGTTAGCAGTTGTACGAACATCGATATTTAAAATGAATTTTACATTGGTTTTTCCGGTATTACTAAGATTTATCGTACTAACAGGATTTATATTTACAAACTGACCATCAATAGTTGAGGGAATCACTGAATTGCAGATTATAGAATCAAAAACTGTCGGTTTAATACGGGGACGTGGAGATGGGTCACCGGAAAAGGCTATCTCGTCAACTGACCAAACACCGTCCGGGATGTTTGTTGTCGTATTACCACAAAAACCGGCTGACTGGAGCAGGGTATTTGCCGGGATATTCGCAGTACCAATCAAATCAAAAACAGCATCACACCATTCGTTTCGCAATGGTATTGTAAGAGTGTTCCAGTGTTCACTTGGTTCTTCGGTGACTAATGAAAGTCCGTTGGGACTTTTTACCATCACATGCAAATATCTTGTATTGTTATTTACTTTAACAGGCTTGTCAAATGTGATCGTAGCCCTGCTCCACCAGGTTGTCTCGTTTTGTTCCGTTATCTGTAAAACTTTTGCAGTTTCATTTGCTCCGTTTGTAACAGGATTATCAACCGTTGCAGCAATTGAACCGCCGCTTGTTCCCGACATGGAGTATGAGGGGACAATACCGTTAGTCTCAAAATTTGCTACCGTACATGCCGCTTCATAATCGGTAGCTCCACGGGGATTTGGGTCATTTGTCACTTCAATTTCATCATAATAAAAATAGCTGTCGGTCGGATAAGTCAGATACCAGTCTTCTGACAAAAAATAAAGTCCGTAAATTGAAGTTACGTTTACCGATTGCAGGTCCAACACAATATCAGTCCATTTGCCCGGTGTAAAGTTGAAACGAATTTCTTTTGACGGATCTAACCATATGCTGTCTGCTTCAGTATATCTTAATTTAATGTACCCGCCATATGCTTTGTCGGAATAAACCAGGACATGCAGGTACCGGTTGGTTGACGTTACAGGAACAGGAGTTAAAGGACTATTCGTAATAGAACCATCTGTTTTCCATCCTGATGAAGTCCCCTTTATCCGATGATTCAACAGGCATTTGTTCGTAGTATTAATACCTGTCTTAGATGGATTATCCACAATACCAAAGGAACCATCAGTGCCTTTCCAATAAAATTGATTAAAGATATCGCTTCCATCCCCTTCAAAAGAGGCAATCTTTTGAGCCTGCAATCCAAAAACCAGGATGATGAAACTGCTGAATGAAATTAGTAATCGTTTTTTCATAAATAGATTTTATTTGCACAAATCTAAATCATATAATTCAATGAACCTACTCGAATCCTGACAAATTATTGCACTATTGTAACAAGGAAATATATAAAATAACTATAAGGAGTAAGAGGTAAGGAGTAAGAGGTAAGAGGTAAGGAGTAAAAGGTTGTTGTAGTAGGTAGTGGGTAGATAGTAGTTGAGTAGGTAGTAAAAGAGTAAAACAATTTCAGGACTGTACACATTAAAAGAGTTTGAAGAGTTTGAATAGTTTTGCGATCTATAGTCTTTACTCTTTACTCAATGCTTAATGCTCAATGCTTTTTTGCAGTCCGGTGTGCCATTTGGGTCTCACGATTTCCATATCGCGAATAAAAAACCTCAAAAAGTGAAACCCTCACTAAAAACAGTGTAAATATCACGGAGTCAATTCATACGATGATTTCACCCGATTTCTAATAAGTGAGGGCTTCACTAATGCAGGAATGAGGAGTGATTCACCCGTAAAAGATTCTAAGTCAGAAGTGGGAGTGCAACTAAAAGGGTTTGAAGAGTTTGAAAGGTTCCGGGTTCTACAGTCTTTTGTCTTTGCTCATGGTTCTTTTGTCTTTTTAGTCGCACTCCCACATCTAAGATTCAGGGTTACTGCAATTAAAAGCAAGTGGGAGTGCGACATCCAACAAAAGTCGCCCTCCCACTTTTCGTTCAACATGTAAATGATTTAAAATCAGAAGTGGGAGTGCGACTAAAAAGTTTGAAGAGTTTGAAGTTTGAAAAGTTCCTGTTTATCTGAACTCTTCAAACCCCAAACCCCAAACTTTTCAAACCCTTCAACAACTCTTCAGAATCTTCCCGCACCCATATGTTTCACCGGTTCTATCATACCTCCAAACCCCACATTCCCAAATTCTATAATATTAATCTTTAGTAATGAATTAACCAGTAATAAACGATTAAATTTTTAGAATATTGATTTTTATTTCAGAACCACTCAATTTTCTTCCTACTTTTAATTTTTTTATTTCATAGATAATGCAATGAAAAAATAATCATTTAATTTTAATTCAAGTTTATAAACTACATAATTATAACGATTTAATGTCAGATTTAAATTTAAAATTATTAATTCTACTTTACTAAAATATAAACCAACAATAACTTATAACCACAATAGAAAAAAAATAAATTTAAAAATGAACACAATAGATAAATACCTAACGGTATTTTAAGCATTTAAGTCAAACGAAATTAGTAACTGTAGTCTTTCTATTGTGACCTATTGTGTTCCCGATAGCTATCGGGATGGTTAATTTTTTAATCTGGTAAAGTAGAATTAAGAACCTAAAAAAAAGCAATTCTCAAATCTTTTCAAAACTTTTTTCTAACTCTTTTCAACAATTTAAATACAGAAATAAATAATCAGCAAATAATCAGTAAATAAAGAGTACATAAAACAGCCCTATATAGAGTCGTATTATTAACTTTTTATTATCTCATTATGTTCTTTTTATGTCCTTATTTTTTTAAAAGTTTTAAAAGATGTAGAAAAACATTTTGAAAGTTTTTAAAAAGGAAAAAAGAATTCTATTTCTTTGATTTTATTTGAGTCGGTGTAAGGATAAAAGCCTTTCTCCGGCTCTTTATTTGGAGGAAAACAGATTGAATGTTTTTAGTGTATTTATGAATAATGGATATTTCGGAGATGCTGAAATTTAAATGGTCATATTCCGAAAAGCTGAAAATTGAGGGACTGGAGTGGGAGGTGATTGAACACGAAAACTACCTGTCGAATCGGATTTATTTTCTTGTTTTAATGTATAATGTTTTCATTGTTGTTGGGGATAAATTAGGATGAATGAACTAGATATTCATTATTTGAACTGCCTGAATCAAACTGCTTTCGAATTAATTCAGGTATAGGTACTTTCGTTTTAATTGCCTATATTCAAAAATGTAAAAGCCCGCAAATTCATTGAATTTGCAGGCTTTTACTCTAAATTTAAGTGGTTTTTGTGGAGCTGGAGGGAGTCGAACCCTCGTCCAAACAAGGAAATAATAAGCCTTCTACATGTTTATCTCCGCTTAGATTTTCGTGCGTAAGTAAGACCGAAGCCACCAGCCTACACCTTATCCTTTTTATTTCATCGCGCTTCCAAGGCTAAGCGTAACTATCCCCGATTTAGCTGCATCTCCATATCAAATAGCCTCGAGGCGACGGCATTTGGGAAATGTCCCGTTCCAGCACCTGGTGCCGGAATTAAGCCTAATCTACTCTATTCGATTAAGCAGCAAGAGCGTAGTTATTTTCGCCAGTTATAGTTGTAAGAACCGATATTAACGAGCCGTTTTCTCAATGCTCGACATGCTTACTTACCTTTTCTACCTGCTGTCAAAACCAAACAGCCCCATAGTTTATTTAAATAATTCAAAATCAACCTCTTTCAATAAAATAGTTTGTCGTAAGTATCAAATGAGTACTATAGATCAAAATAAAAGCTGAAATTGTTGATTCCGTTGGTGCAAAGGTAAAGCTAATTTTTGAATTCTGTGTTATACTAAATCTGTTTTCGCTGAATATCAAATAATTCTTTATGGAAAGGTTTATTCGGAATTAGTTGAAAATTCCATTCAGTGCTAAATAATCAGGGAAAGGATAAAGTGTAATCTGCTTTACATTCCAAATACTTACTTTTTCAATTGATAGTTATTCCAATTAAAAAGATAAAGGATATTTCGTAAAACTAATTTATGAATAATAGGGCTATTATGTTATATGATTAAATTCATCTATGCTTAAAATAAAAAAATGTCACCTTTTAAAGTGACATTTATTTATGAAATTGAATCTCCGGCTTATTACCCGACTACATTTAAATACATGTAAACTGAATATTGAGAGGAGTGTTCATTAAATAATTTACAATATTCTGACATTCTGAATGAATCAACTTCTACGAAAGTAGAAGTGATATGGACCCTCAATCGGGTTTATTTATATCCTGTTGGCAAATGATTGAGTATATCAGTACATGTTGAAGCGGAATTAAATATTTGGATTGTTAAATACGTTAATCAATGCATAAATAATTATCAACATAATTGCTGAAAAAATCATTAAAGCTAATCCTCCTTTAAATAGCCAGTTTATAAATATATCCAGTTTTTTTACCATATGATTTAAGTATAAAAATAAGTTTGTCGTTCCATTTATTTTCGTTCTTTATTATCAATAATTTTAAAAAGTAAATTTATTAGATTAATATTCACTTTTTATAAGTCAAAAGTAGCAAAAAAAACCATTAAAGACGTATAATGTGCTACATTAAGTCGCAGTTAGTATCATCCGATAGTATAATATTGTATGGTTTATAAATGTAAATATAAAGAATACAATAAGTTATGCATTATTAAATCTATTAAAAATGATTATTTAATTAAGCATTATTATAGAATAATTAAAATATTAATAATTTAATGTAGACTTATTTTCCGTCTCACCTATTTTGATCAATCGATTGGATGAAATAAAACTGACAACACACCTATGCGGGAAGTAGAGTAGTCTGAAAGTAAAAGTGGATGATTTTAACTTATAGGAATCAAAAGAAGCAGCCCCTACTATATAACTTGTCGTAATGAGCTATTATTCAATGGATAACAAATTGTTTTATTAGACCTTAATAATCTGTGTAAATCAGTGTAATCTGTGGACAATCTATTGTAATTTCTTTCTTAATTTTCTTACATTAATTATTATCTGTGTAAATTTATTATTCAGTGGATAAGAGATTTCATTTTTCAGCCCTTCACAGTTATCTATCTTGTTGTTCGATCTCTGATCGTGGGGACTTAGTAGTAGAAATAAACCCCTGTACTTACAACCCTTATTCAATTATGTATGAAAAGAGAATACTAGTGTTATGTTAATCAAGCTATGTCGATTTGACAGCAATGCGTCAAACCGTAAAAGAAACGGTTAGACGCATCCCTGTCAATCATGATTATTTGAATTGTCGAAAGGATTGTACGACATTTTAAGCTTAACATAAGATAGATAATAAATCCCCGTTATCAAATAAAAAAAAGTAATAAAATAAAATCATAGCTTAAGGATATAATCAATTTATGAAACATTCTCACTATTCACTATATCTTAAAAATAAGGGAGGCGTCAGAGTTTATTGCCGTGCTACTAAGGGGCTAAAATACAGAAGATTTCTATTCAAGCGAAGTAACCCGGATATATAACACAAAAAAAAGAGAAACTCATTTGCAAACAACTTGCATTTGAATCTCTCTTCTGTTTATTAAATACTCTTTTAAAGTGCTTTCTATGTATTCGTGGATAGTTTTATGTTGATTTTTAAGCAATGCGTCAGACCGTAAAAGATCCCGATAGCTATCGGGGGGTCAGACGCTGCATTACCTATTTCGCATAACTTACTGCTCTCGTCTCTCTGATCACAGTAATTTTTACCTGACCCGGATAGGTCATTTCATCCTGTATCTTTTTGGCAATATCGAAAGACAGTAATTCTGTTTCTTTATCATCAATTTTGTCGGCACCTACAATAACGCGTAATTCACGTCCTGCCTGAATAGCATATGTTTTCAATACTCCCGGATAAGACAGAGCCAACGCTTCCAGATCATTCAACCGTTTAATATAAGCTTCAACAATTTCACGACGGGCACCCGGACGGGCACCTGAAATAGCATCACATACCTGAACAATCGGAGCAATCAGTGTTTCCATTTCAACTTCGTCATGGTGGGCACCAATGGCATTACAAATATCAGGTTTCTCTTTATATTTTTCAGCAAGACGCATTCCTAAAATTGCATGTGGCAATTCAGGTTCATCATCAGGTACTTTACCAATATCGTGTAACAGTCCTGCGCGTTTTGCTTTCTTAGGGTTCAGTCCCAGTTCTGCTGCCATGGTTGCACATAGATTGGCTGTTTCACGGGCATGTTGTAACAGATTCTGGCCGTACGACGAGCGGTATTTCATTTTTCCTATCAGACGGATTAATTCAGGATGTAATCCGTGAATTCCAAGGTCGATGGTGGTGCGTTTACCAATTTCAATGATCTCATCTTCTACCTGCTTTTTGACTTTATTTACTACTTCTTCAATACGGGCAGGGTGAATACGTCCGTCGGTTACCAGTTGGTGAAGTGAAAGACGGGCTATTTCGCGTCGTACCGGATCAAAAGCCGATAGGACGATGGCTTCGGGAGTATCATCAACTATGATTTCAACACCTGTTGCAGCTTCAAGAGCCCTGATATTTCTGCCTTCACGCCCTATGATTCGTCCTTTGATTTCATCCGATTCAATGTGAAATACAGTTACGGAGTTTTCAATGGCTGTTTCAGTGGCAACACGTTGTATACATTGGACGATGATTTTCTTAGCTTCTTTATTTGCCGTCATTTTAGCTTCTTCCATGATGTCGTTCACGAACGACATGGCTTCTGTTTTGGCTTCCTCTTTTAATGCATCGATCAAACGTTGTTTAGCCTGGTCAGCTGATAGTCCGGATATCGTTTCGAGTTGCTCATGAGCCTGATGATTCAGATGATCAAGCTCTTTTTTCTTGATTTCAATAGCATTATGTTGCAGATCAAGTGATTCTTTTAACCCTTCAACTTCATTTATTTTGCGTTGTACATCACCTTGTTTTTGATTTAGTTGCAGTTCTTTTTGTTGTAGTCTTACTTCTACTGTTTGAATTTTTGCATTCCGTTCCTGAACCTGTTGTTCATGTTCTGCTTTTAAGGCAATAAATTTTTCTTTGACTTCAATAAGTTTGTTCTTTTTAAGTAGCTCAGCCTCAGCTTCAGCTTCCTGTACCGCCCTTTTATTGACAAAGCGTAGAAGAGCAAAAGTTCCTCCGGCTCCTGCAATAAGTGCAATCAGTCCGATTATTATGTTTTCCATTTTTGTTGTTTTAAGTATGTAATTAATTAGTAATATGCAAGTTGATTGTTTATAATATTCGTATTTAAGGGCATAAAAAAACGCAATCCATCGTAAGAAGTAAAAACTTTACAGAAATAAAGTTTTGTTCTGACAACGAAATGCGGAAAACTATGTTTTGAAAACGATTCAATAGAACTTAATCCATGGAAAGCAATGTTTTTAATTCTTCATCCAAAGATTGAATTTTTTCTGCCAATGGAACTGTATCTTCGGTCAGTTCTTGTTTTGAGACAATTACTGCGATTTGAAAAGCCACCAGGATGAGTATTTCTTCGGTAGGTCTATGATTATATTGTTTCTGGTATAATTCCAGATACTTTACCACTAATTTTTCAGCCCTCCGGTATAATTCTTCGTCTTTACGCAGAATACCTAATGGCATTCTAAAGCCACCAATTTGAACATTTATTGTGAATTTATCGTCTTTCATAAGCTCTATTCATCTAAAAGAGCCAAACACTTGTCAATTTCCCGCACCATTTTAGTGATCTGTTGCCTGGATTCGGCTTTTTCTGTTTCCGTTGATCCCAGGTTCCTGGCAATTAGTAAATGGTCGTAATTTTTTCGAAGTTCAAGGATTTCCTGATGGGCATGCATCAAATCGGTCTGTTTCCGACCCAATTCAGCTTTTAGAAGGGAGTTTTCCTCTTTTAAAAAAGTATACTCCGAAATTAATTTTCGCAGTTTTATTTCAAATGCGTTTATAAGTTCTTCGTACCGGTTAGTCATTTTTCAAAAAAATCTACACAAAAATACGCTTTTGGATTGAAATAATAAAACATTTTGCGCTTTTTTCGTGAAAATCGTCATTTAAATTTTTAAGTTTCTTTATATTCGCTAATAAATTGATCTCAAACTACGTTTTCAATTATTTAAGCTTCCTGGTCAAATCCAATAATCCGTTCACAATGGTGAGAGGATGTGCAGGATTACCGGGAATATAGAGGTCGACAGGATATTTTTCAAGAAAGCTACGGTCGATTGCCGGACTGTCTGCAAAAAGACCTCCGCTGATGGCATCGGTTCCAACCAATACAATTATTTTTGGATCGGGAGTAGCATCATAACAAATCTGAACTGCCTCTGCCATATTCTTTGTAATGGGACCTGTAATCACAATTCCATCAGCATGACGGGGTGAGGCCACAAAATCAATTCCAAAACGGCTCATATCAAATTGTACATTGTTGGCTGAATTTAGTTCAATCTCGCAGCTATTATCTCCACCCGCCGAAATCTGACGGAGTTTAAGTGACCTTCCTAAAATACGATGTATTTCTTTTCGTACTTTTTCGGGATCTACTTCTACTGCTTTATCCTCACCTTCCCTGATGACTAATCTTTCAGGTACATTCGTTGCAATTTTATAATCTTTAGTGAATGTAATCTTTTCAGGATAGCGCATGGCACATTCACCGCAAAAAGTACATTTACCCAGATCAATGCTTACAGGATTACCCGAAATAGCATCTGTCGGACAGAGTGCCATCAGTTCTTCTTCGTTTACTTTCTCCCGGCTAATGATGGGCCGGCCTCTGAATATACCCGGTATGATTGAAGTTGTAATATCCGGGATAAATTGTTTCCCCTGATGGAATACTATTTTTAAATTCTCTAACATAGCTTTTTGATTTTTTACTTACTATCTGCTACCAACTCTCATAAAAATACCGCCCCAAGCGCCTTCCGACAAGTCGGAATATATATGGGGATGTGTATTACTACCGTCTCTTTAACTTCCTTTTCCAGGATGCTTAAAAACTTTCAGATTCCACTCTTTACATCCCCTTTAGGGGCTTGGGGCGGTACATTCTACAATTAAATTTGTTTCTTCTCGCTTTTGTTTCCGCCCACTGAATTAAGATCTCCAATGTACACGGAATATAAATACCTCAATATCCAAATCTTAAAAAGTTTTTTTTAGTGTTTTTTACTTTCAAAATGACTAACTACCGACTACCAACTACTAACTACAGACTACTAACTACCGACTACCAACTACAAATCATGTCCTGAATAGGAAAAATTAAAACTTTTATTACAAATAGGAAAATCGGATATCTCATTGTTTCTGACAGATAAAGCCAGTGCCATCCAGTTATGAAATGATGGATCCTTAATTTTATAAAGCATCAATTCCCCATTCTTGTCAGTGATTGCACAATGACAAATTTCACCCCGCCATCCTTCAACTAACGACAGGCAGAAAGAGTTTGGTTTGGGTGCATTGAGTAATACATCTTTTGATATCTGTGCCGGGACTTCAGAGATTAATTTACGTAAGTAGCCAAGTGATTGTTTTATTTCTTCTTTTCTGATTTGAATGCGTGAATAGACATCTCCATGCCTTTTTAAAATCGGAACATGATGTATCTCAGGGTAAAGAGAGAAAGGATGAGAGGTACGAATGTCACGGTTTAAATTTGTCATACGGGCAGTCATACCAACAGCTCCAATAGAGACAGCATCTGCATTCGAAACGATACCCGTATGTTCGAAACGTGATAAAGCACTCGGTAACATAAAAAGTTTGTTCACCATTTCAGTATACTCAGGTTCAAATTTATCCAGTACCTGGGCTAACCGGTCAGCTAAGGCCTGTGTAAATGGGAATTTGTTTCGTCCGGGTCGGATGATTCCTTTTGCCAGTCTGCTTCCAACCCATTCCTGCATAAAGTTGACAATTGGCGTTCGTAATCTGCCAAATACTGAACTCCCTAACTGATAAGCTATATCGGTACATGCTCCGCTTAAATCGCTTACATGGATGGCAATTCGTTCCAGTTCTAACGCAAGGGTCCGCGAAAATTCAATATCACGGGCAGCTTCAAATCCACACAGGCTTTCCCAGGTATGAGCAAAAGTTGTACCGTGACCAACGACTGTATCACCTGTTATATCTTCAGCCAGTGTTGCCCGCTGGATCAGTTTCTTCTTCTCTAAAAAAAGTTGTTCTATGCCGCGATGCTGATAACCCAGCTGAATTTCAAGATGAAGAATCTGTTCTCCGTTACAAATAAACCTGAAATGCCCCGGCTCAATGATACCTGCATGAATAGGTCCCACACCTACTTCATGAAGTTCTTCACTATCGATTGAAAAGAATGGATAATTGGCAATGGTTTGCGACATATCATCCCGGTTGAAGGCATAACGGACAGGTTTTAACCATGGATGGTCATGAAAGTTAACACCAAAGTTTTCATGAATTTCACGTTCAAATTTTTCAAAACAGATTAATTTTGCCGTAAACGATTCAAGTGAATGAGCTTTGTTTACCAGACAGGTAGAAACTAAAATATCATGGGTTGAATCATCCGCAATGCAACAAATTAGTTTGATATTATTGCCCGATTTATACCCGAAATAATTCACACAATGCCTTTCTATATGACCTGTAACCAATTCCAGGTTCATGTCATAAAAAGATTCATAATTACTTTCCGGAATATCCGAAAGCAATATAGTCTGGCTGTTTTTTATCCTGATATAATTCATAATCAATTCACTATTAATAATTTTATAAACCTGATCATTTCTTTTACTTACTACCCACTACCCACTACCCACTACCCACTACCCACTACCTACTACTTACTACTTTCTTACTCCTTACTTCTTCCCTCATTCCTCATTCCTGACGATTAGTGCGGCAACAGCATAATACTTTGTTTTATCAGATCTACAAAAATGAGAGGTGGATTCAATCCAAGATAAGCAGCACCGATAATTAAGATGAACTGTGAAACCGAACGCCACGGACTTATTACAGGAACGGTGGTTTCATCAAAATTTACTGCCGGTATAAATAATATTTTAAAAATGTTTTTGGCAAATGCCCAGATAATAAAGGTAAGCAATAACAATACGACTAATAATAAGATCAGTTGATTTGATTCAAAAAGTGACCGGAAAATCAGGAATTCACTTACAAACATTCCTGATGGTGGCATAGCTGTAACACTGATAAATGCTAATAGGACTACAATGGCACCGGTTGTATTGTACTTAAAATAATTACCTAACTGATATATATTTTTGTTTTTATAGACACGGTAAATCTGGTTATACTGAAAGAAAAGACCTGATTTTACGAAAGCATGTAATACGATGTGTAGAATAGCTGCATAATAGCCTATTCCTCCGGCAGCAATACCAAGCATGACCAATCCCATATGTTCAACACTTGAATAAGCCATCATGCGTTTAATGTTTTTTACTTTTACCATGTAAACAGCGGCAATAAATAAGGATAAAAATGCAGATATACCGACAACAAGACTTGCCCAGTGGAGTAATGGAGTATTTGCCATCACAACATAAATCCGGAATATCCCTACAAAACCCATGCACATTACAATACTCGAAAGCAATGCGGAAGCAGGTCCCGGAGCTTTATCCTTTGCATCAACTCCTGCGGTAAACATTGGAAAAACTCCTAATTTCACTGTAAATCCGGTGAATATAAACAAAAATGCCAGCCGTAACCACGATAAATTCAGTATAGAACTGTGTGCTAATAAGTTTTTATAGGATAAATCATCCGAACCGGCTTTGGCAAACGACAGACTTAAAAATAATATCCCGATAAAAACAAAGGTAATACTGATGGCACAGATAAATACATATTTCCACGTACCTTCCAATGCCAGCTTGTTCCTGTGATGATAAATTAATGCCGAAGCACTCAATGTCGTTATTTCTGCAAAAATCCAGACTACTGCTATATGATTGGCAAGATAAGCAGCACTGACAGCTGTTATTAAAAGAACCAATGCACCAAAATAAGTAGCCCTGGACCGGGGTGTATTCTCTTCACTTTCTTCAAGGTATATACGACTGTGAATGACAGTTGGAATGGATATAATTGTCGCTGTCAGTAACATGATAATCCCAAGCGAATCGAAGGTGAAATACGTTGATTCGGTTAGGTTGTAATTCATACAGGCATAAACAGTGAATGCGCACTGTAAAGCAATATACAACCAAATCAAGGTGTAATTAAACACTTTCCCCCGATTGAAAAAGAGTCCGGTACCCAGTAATCCTGATCCTATTAAATATATTCCTATCATAAACTTGCTTGTTTGGTTCATAAACATTCATGAACCCAATTGTAAATTGTAAATTCTTAAATTGTAAATTCTTAATAATCCTTCAGATTAGTAAGTTGATTTACATCAATATCCTTAAATACATCCCCGATTTTATTCAGGAAAACACCTAAAATAAGCACACTGGCAAAAATATCCAGCATGATGCCAAGATTTACCAACATTGGCATTTCATTTCCTACTGCCAGGGATAAAACAAAAACACCGTTTTCAATAATCAGATAGCCCATAACATGTGTTATGATCTTACGGCGTGTTGCTATAAAATAGAGTCCTGTAAAGAGTGTGGATAATGCAACTACAAAGTACATTTTGTCTAAATAGCTTTCTTCCATGGTTTTAGAAAGCAAGATGGTGGCCACTACTATAAAAGTTGTGATGATTAATGAAACGAAATTAGGTAAATAAGGCTCTGCTTCCCTTGTAATATGATTCCGTTTAAGTACATATTTTAAAAATACAGGAACAGCTATCGATTTAAAAATGATGGTTTCCAACAGAATAAGAATCAAATTGACGGTGTTGATATGTTTCAATTCTAAAAAGGCAACACAGAATAGAAGAACACCCTGCAAAGCCAGTACATTTACATAAGTCGTCATACGATTGGCAATCGACATGTAAAAAAGTGAAATAAGAAAGATAATCAGAAGTACATGTAACATATGTTCTAATTTAAGAATAAATAAAAGATAAACAGAATTTAACTTTCAGGTATTGGGTTACAAAATAAGGATATTAAATAAATTTTCCGGAAACAAGTAAAGCCCCGAAGAATATAAGAATAGCTACTGACGAAAGTACCACTATGAATTGCGCATTGTGATTCATTCTCGAGCGTGCCATAAATGATTCAATTATTCCAATAACAAAAGCAAGAAATGCCTGCATGACAAAAAACAAAGGTATAGCATAAAAATAACTTACTGATCCGCTAAAAAGATTGAAGATAATCGCGCCGTAAATTGCAAATTTAAGATACCCTGCAGTTAATATCAACCCAAGATCGAAACCGCTGTTGTCTAAAATCATCACTTCATGCACCATCGTAAGCTCCAAATGAGTTTTAGGGTCATCAATAGGCATACGGCTGTTTTCAATCATTGCGATCATCAAAAATACAAAGGCGGCTAAAACAGCCAACGCATAAGTTATAGACGAACCTAAATGGAGTGTTGTAAATATCTCCTGGAAAGAAGTATGTCCTGTCAGAAGTGCCAATGATCCCATCAGAATAAAAAATGCAGGTTCTGCAAACATGGAATAAAGTGCTTCACGACTTGCTCCCATACCTTCGAAACTGCTCCCGGTATCCATTGCTCCGATAATACTGAAAAATTTGCCTAATCCCAATACGTATGCAAAGAAAATAAAATCACCGTTAAAGCTTATCAGACCCTTTGAATCACCAAATGGTACAACCAGCATAGCCACAAATACCGATGAAAAGTAAATAGTGGGGGCAATACGGAAAACAAAACTTGAAGTTTCACTGTAAACCGCCCCTTTTTTGAAAAGACGAATTACATCGAAGATGGGCTGAAATATCCCGGGTCCTTTTCGTCCTGATGCAATACTCTTTGTCCGGATAATAATCCCTGTAAAAAATGTTGCGGCTAAAATGATCAATATAAAGCTCAGCATAATATTTTTATTTATTTATATAATAATTTGTACTACAGTCAATCGAAATAAGTAATTCATAATTCATAATTGCCAGAATCATGATATTTGTTTACACTTTTAATACTTAATACTTTGTTCTAACTTCAAAGCTCAAAGCTCAAAGCTCAAAGCTCAATACTCAATACTCAATACTCAATACTCAATACTCAAAGCTCAATGCTACTTACCTCTTACTCCTTGCTTCTTACTCCTTGCCTGAAAACTTCATCAACCCTGATCCCTAACCCCCTCTCCTCAAGGAGAGGGGGCAGGGGGAGAGGTTATAATTCCTTCAAAAACTCAATAAACATATTTATTTTGTCATATAACAATGGAACAATAATAATTGAAACGATAAACAGAATCCCGTAAAGGATATAAAATTGCAATCTCCCGTTCTGTACAAATTGGAAACGACTTAAGAATAATTTTAAATTCGTTATTGGATAATCAATCAGCCACTTCTCAATTTTATCGTAAGGTCTCGTTTCCAGATATGCCCCGGTTGGAAATATCCCTTTTACCTCTTTCTCCTTTTTAAAAATGAGGAAAAACATTCCAAACAACTTGCTGTAAGTTTTTACGAACGAACTTGCGGTATATTGTAATTTCGCTGTCGGTGCTGTATAAGCACAATTCCATGTCGGCAAAACTGTGATCGCCCTTTTCCGTAAAACAAGTTTCCGGACTCCCAACATAAAGATGACCAGCAGAATCAAATACCAGCCGGCATGACTCACTGATAACAACGCTTCAATCCCTTTCCCCTGAAAAGATACAAATGGAAGTTGATGAACTCCTGTAAAAAGTTGAACAGGCTTTATAAGCAAATCTAAAAAAAGTTCCGGGAACATTCCTATAAAAACAATAAAGGCGGCAATAAAGTACAAAGGCAATAACTGAAGAAATGGCACTTCCTTTATGTCATGTTTAAAATCATGTCTTGGATTTCCCAAAAATACGACACCAAAAGCTTTCGTAAAACACATCATGGCCAATCCGCCTATCAATACTAAAGCCATTACTGTAAATGTAATCCCTGTTAATGTACCGATGAATGCATTTTGCATCCAGACATATAAACCTGTATAAAGGATAAACTCTGAAATAAATCCGTTAAAGGGCGGAATACCCGATATCGCAATAGCAGCAATTAAAAACAGGATAGCCGTTTGAGGCATCTTTTTGACCAAACCACCCAATTTCTCAATATCCAGGGTGTGAGTAGCCTGATATACATTCCCTGCTGTGAAAAACAAAAGAGATTTAAACAATGAGTGATTCAATGTATGCAGTAAAGCTCCGGCAAAACCCAATGAGCTTAGAACAGGATTGTTTGTGCCTAATCCAATGCAACCTAACCCGATTCCGATTCCGATTATTCCGATATTCTCAATAGTGTGATAAGCAAGTAATTTCTTTAAATTGTGTTGCAAAATAGCCAGCATAACCCCATAAAGTCCTGAAATGATCGACATAATAAGGATGATTATTCCTACTGTCGTGTAATCAACATCGATAAGTAAAAGCATTCGAAGGATACCGAAAATACCGATTTTAATCAATACCCCCGACATTATCCCTGAAATATGAGCAGGTGCTACAGGATGAGCATACGGCAACCAGGTGTGAAAAGGAACAAAACCTGCTTTTATGGCAAAACCAATAAAGAAAAATAAAAATAACATCAACGATAAAGCATCTGAATGGGTCATCGAATAGCTGTGAATGGCACTGAAATCATAACTGCCTGTTTGACTGGCAACCCATATAAATCCAATCATCAAAAACAAAATGGAAATGTGCGATTGTATCAATAAATTAATACCTGCCCGTACAGTTGCAATTTTTTCATGTTCAAATATTGTAGTCAGAAAAGCCGATAATGCCATTAATTCCCAGGCAACCAGAAAGGCGATGCTGTTTTGTATCACACATAAACTAATCAACGAAACATGAAGTATGATAAATAGTATCCCATGTAGATTTAAATTCTTTGGTTGATCAACATAAGCCCTCATATAAAACAGTCCATAGAAGCCTCCGGTAATAAACGAAAAGTTTATGATGAGCATAAACCAAGCCGAAAGCGCATCAATATGCAGTTGAATAGGCCCGCTTACAAAACTCCCGGGGAGGGTAAGGTCGAAATTCTGACCGGCTAATCCCTCAATTGCCAGGATACTTGTGAGGATAGCAATTATACTGATAGCCGAATAAACAGCAATGGCTTTCCCTTTCATTTTCAGAAAGGAAATAAGACACATGGCAATAAGCGGAATCAGTATAAAGCCCCAGAAAAAAATCATAATATGATATTAAAGATTGTCAGAATAAAAATAGCCAGAATAAATGCAATGCCATAAAATACATACGATTGTATGCGTCCGTTTTGAATAAATTTGAAATAATTAGCAGCATAAATCAATTGATTGGTTATCTTATGAATCAATCTGAATTCAAAAAAATCGTGATAATGCGAAACGTATTTTTTTTGACCGGGAAAAATCTCCCCTGCTTCCAGTTCATCATATTGCTTCCGCTCTATAACAATAAAATTAAACATTTTGCTCAACGATTTTGAAAATGATTTAGCTGTATATTGTATTTTGCTGGTTGGAGCCGTGTAACCGCAACCCCAGGTTGAACCGGTTACCTGTGTCCTTCCACGTAAAATAAAAGCACGAATACCCCAGAACAAACCGGTAACGCCTATAAAAATCAATGAATAGAGACTGATATTTTGCATGATAAACAGGTAATGGTCGAATTCTATCGGTACCGGAACCGCTATGCTTTTGTTAAGTCCCGTCAGTATATTCCCTATAACCTGAAGATAAAACTGAGGGAAGATAGCTACACTAAACATCGCGATAATGATAACATATTGAGGTATCAACATTATAGAAGAAACTTCATGCGGTTTATGTGCCAAAGGCTGACGTTGATTTCCTAAAAAAATAGTGCCGAATGTTTTGGTAAATGTCAGAATGGAAAGTCCTCCAATAACACTCAATCCGGCAAATGAAAGAACCATGATGATGATTTGATCCATATTCTGCAATTTAATGCCTTCAATAAGCCCGCTGTAAATTAAAAATTCAGAAATAAATCCATTGAAGGGTGGCATCCCGCCAATAGCGATAGCTCCTATCAGGAAAATAACCGCTGTACGTGGCATACTTTTGACAAGTCCGCCTAATTTTTCCATATCACGGGTGTGCGTTTGCTGGTAAACTGATCCGGCTGAGTAAAACAACAGGGATTTGAAAAGAGAATGATTAAGTACATGCAGCAGGGCTCCGCCAAATCCCAGATAATACAAAATCGGAACATTATTTCCAAGACCTATCAGACCAATCCCAATTCCGATTCCGATAATCCCTATATTTTCGATGGTACAATAAGCCAGCATTTTCTTGAAATCCCTGTGAACGGCAGCATTTATAATGCCATATAATCCTGTTAACACGGATAGGATAATCAATATCTCTCCCAGTACAAGGTAGTCGCTTTTAAGGTAGGATGCCACCCTGAAAATACCGTAAATCCCCAGTTTGACGATGACTCCCGACATTACTCCCGAAATATGGGATGGCGCTGCCGGATGGGCATGAGGCAACCAACTATGAAAAGGGATAAACCCTGCTTTAAGTCCAAAACCAACAAAAAACACCAGAAATAACCAAATGTTACTGTTCGTTCCAAAGAAACGGGTAAAAGCATCAAAACTAAACGACCCTGTTTGAAAGTACAACCATATAATACCTATGGTAAGAAACACCACACTGATATGCATTTGAACCAGATAATTGATGCCTGCTTTTATGGTTTTTGAATTATGGGCATCAAAAATTACCAGCATCATCGATGACAAAGACATTATTTCCCAGACAATAAGAAATAAAAGTCCATGTTGAATCATACATACCCACACCATGGAGAGTTGAAACAGAATAAATAAAATCCAATGCATACTTAGCTTTTTGGAAGGATTATCGTATGCTTTTAAATAACCCTTGCCATAAAATATACCTGTAATGCATGTGAAATTGATGATAAGAATAAACCATGCTGACAGTTCATCGATTCGAATGAGTATGTCACCCATAATACTTCCCCCGTAAAAAGTAAAACTGACCGCTTGTCCGCTCAATGCCAGTATGGCCGGCCAACTTGTAGTTATTGCAATAACCACAACGGCAAATGCTGCAGTTGAAGCCTTAATACTTACGGGAACTATAAGCAAGACAATTACAGCCAGAAAAGCTATGATCCAGCTCAAATTAATCAATTCAATCATGAAACAACGTATTATTTAGAATGCAAAATTAGTAAATAATAAGAATAATTGTTCTAATGTTTTAGTTTTTATAGCTTTATAATTTTTAAAATTCAGTTCCTTAAGCTCTTAAACGACTCCTCCTGAATACCCGGAATCATGATAAGTCAACTTTTAATTGCTATTTGATCAGCTTATCATACTCCCTGTTTCCCTTGAAATAATTTGCCCCAAGCCCCTAAACAGGCTGTGTAAAAATGAATCAATTCTAAATTACAACTTACAAATTGAAAGTTGGTCATTAATTTTAAAATAAAGGAATAAGGTTTTAATCCTAAGTGATTCGGTTTTATAGTAATGTTTAATATCTAATAATAAGGGTATTAAATAAAAACCTTATTTTTGTTTTTTCACCCTTAGTAGAAATGTTAAGTAAAAATATCTTTCCCTTATTACCCTTATTAGTTTTCCAGTTTCATATTGTAAGAATATTCAATTTTCAAATCTCTTTTTACACAAACTCTAAAGGGGCTTTGTAAAAATGAAATTAATAGAATTTCTTACTTCCAAATTGATAGTTGATGCTTTTTTTAATAAGGTAATAAGGTTGGGGTTAGTACTCATTGGTTCTCTATTAAGGTTTAATATCTGAAAATAAGGTTTTTAAGAAATAAACCTTTCCGATAAACCGGAATGTACCATATTTTTGTTTATCACCCTTAGTAGAAATATTAACAAAATTATCTTAACCTTATTGCCTTATTTCAACTACAGGCTTAAATTTAATAGTTTTATCATTTTCAATTTTGGTTTTTTACACTGCCTGTAAAGGGGTATAGCCGTCATGCAAATCAACAATTAATCTTATAAATTACTGGTTTTCGGGCTGAAATTCCACTATATACTAGCACAGAGTGACATCCTGAAGGGACAAAGCCTTAGGAAGATTGCAATAAGTCAATTTGCGCTATTATTTATTTGTAATTATTTACATATTTTACTGGATTTATAACAAGGAGTTCCCTTGGACTTCCCTCGGAGTCACCTTTGGGTCTCCTTAGGGTTCATTGAGAATATTCATTTATATCCATTAATAATTTTTAGTATATTCATTATCCCTTTTTTGGTTCTGTTATTTTAAACGCTTATAATTCACTTTTCGATCAACATTTTTGCAATCTATTCGTTTCTCTATCTAAAAAGAGTATTTTTGCAAACCATTTATTCATTCTAATTTATTAAATCCTCATCATGTGGAAAATAGATCCTTTTAATTATTACCGGTGTCCATCCGATACAATTCGGATTGGAAATCTGTTGATGGGTGGAAACCATCCTGTTCGAGTTCAGTCGATGGCAAATACCAATACAAATGATATCCTCAATTCTGTGGCTCAGTGCAAACGGATTGTGGCTGCCGGAGGAGAGTTGGTACGTTTTACAGCTCAGGGAGTCCGTGAAGCTGAGAATCTAAAACTTATTCATGATGCTTTACGCCAACAAGGGTGTGATGTCCCCCTGGTTGCTGATATCCATTTTAATGCCAATGCTGCCGATGTAGCAGCTATTTCTGTTGAGAAAGTTCGCATTAATCCGGGAAATTATGTAGCTGGTGTAAAGACAGGAGATCCTTCCGATTACACGATTGAAGAATATGAACAGGAATATGAAAAAATCCGTTCACGTTTCATTCCCTTCCTGGATATTTGTAAGAAATACCATACTGCCATTCGTATTGGTGTAAATCATGGCTCGTTGAGTGAACGAATCATGAACCGGTATGGTGATACTCCACGGGGAATGGTTGAATCATGCATGGAATTCCTTAGAATATGCAAAGCTGAAAACTTCAGGAATGTTGTCATATCAATGAAAACGTCCAACACAGTGTTAATGGTACAAACCGTCAGAATGTTGGTTGATGTAATGGACAAAGAAGGACTACATTTTCCTTTGCATTTAGGTGTTACCGAAGCAGGGGATGGTGAAGACGGGCGCATTAAATCGGCTGTTGGAATCGGAGCTTTACTGGCTGATGGTATTGGTGATACAATTCGTGTTTCACTGAGTGAAGAACCCGAAGCTGAAATACCGGTGGCAAAGCAACTTATATCTTATATTTCTGAACGGATAAATCATGCTCCGATTGAAGCAATCGAAAATAAAGTGTATTCAGGATTTGAGTATTGCCGAAGAAAAACAAATGCTGTCGGGAATATCGGAGGGATGAATGTTCCTGTGGTAATTGCTTCTGCCGATGGTCATTCCGGCCTTGTTCCGGACTATATTTTGTCAGGGAATAAACTGCAAAACACCGAAGGGTTGATATTCCCGGTTTATTCTGTGAAAGAATTTAAATTGCTTGAACACTATTCATCGGAAATGAAGATGCTTAAAATGACTTACCGGGAACTTACGCCATCGCTGTTAGGAAAGATAAACGGACGAAATGATCTGGTTATTTTACTGCAAACCAACCATAAAAACGGAGTAGGGGAACAACGTGCCTTTTTTCACACCCTGTTGAATGTCGATTGTACTGTACCGGTTATTCTGTGCAGGGAATATTCCGAAATTGATTTGCAATTTATCCAGATAAAAGCGGCTGCCGATTTAGGTGTAATGTTTATTGACGGATTTGGTGATGGAATTATGATTGAAAATAAAGGAGGTATTTCAGTGGAAAAGTTGAATTCTGTAGCCTTTGGTATTTTGCAGGCTTCAAGGGTTCGCGTCTCTAAAACCGAGTTTATTTCATGCCCTGGTTGCGGACGAACGATGTTTGACCTGCAAACAGTAATTGCAAAGGTAAAAGAACAAACTTCCCACCTGAAAGGGTTAAAGATAGGTATTATGGGATGCATTGTAAACGGACCCGGCGAAATGGCTGATGCCGATTATGGGTACGTAGGTGCCGGTCGTGGAAAAGTAAGCCTTTACAAGAAAAAAGATTGTATTCAACGTAATATACACGAAGACGAAGCCGTAGATAAACTGATTGATTTGATTAAAGAGAATGGCGACTGGCATGAGTAAAGTTTTCATTGTTCCGCGTTCCGCGTTCCTTGTTCCGCGTTCCGCGTTCAGGGTTCCGCGTTCCGCGTTCCGTGTTCCGCGTTCCGCGTTCCGTGTTCTGCGTTCAGGGTTGATAAGCCTATTTTGATTGGTTAATTGGTTATTTAAACGCTATAACCAGGATTAAGTTAATCAAATTATGTCTGGTAAGTAATGCGTCAAACCGTAAAAGAAACGGTTAGACGCCGCCCTGTAAATCTTGATTATTTAGGATAGTCGAATGGATTGTAGGACATTTTAGATTTACTATATCAAGAGTACTAATGCGTAAAATCAGAAAATATGTAAATTCCTTATATTCAAAACATTATTTTGTTTTTTACCCTACTATATAACTCTTTGCAAAGTGTTGCTAATCAAGGATTAGCAAATTGCCATTTTCAGCCCTTCACAGTTATCTATCTTGATGTTCGATCTCTGATCGTGGGGGACTTAGTAGAAAACCATACACCCCACAACCTACCCTTATTTGCTTATTTTTAAACAGATCAATTCTCCTGATGTTATGTTGATCAAGTTATGTCGATTTGTTAGCAATGCGTCAAACCGTAAAAGATCACGCCCCGATAGCTATCGGGGGCTATCGGGGGTTAGACAATGCCCTATAATATACGACATTTTAGGCTTAATATAAAACAAGTCCGGTTAATGTTCAATTGTAAATGAATAAATTGTAAATGTGCTATTGTTCCAGCATTTCCATATGACAACACAGCAGTTCTCCCGAATTCTCATCGCGAAGATGAAGGCCGTTCCCTTCACAGTATTTATACGATTTGCAGGTAGCACATTTCCCTGTTCGTGTCCATGACCGGTCTCGCATATTCTGATACCGCCCGTTCCATACTGTCCAAAAATCGTCGGTGTAAATATTGCCCTGAATATAATCTGCTCGTAAGCTGGGACATGCACTGATGGAGCCATCAACCAAAACCGAACCGATATGAATTCCTGCCTGGCAAAAAAACGGACTGTCACGCACTTCCAACTCATAATCCCCCAGAAACCCTTCACATCCGTATGAAGCTTTGATTTTTCCTTCTTTCCTGGTCTGTTTGATAAATTCCATTAAACGGATAAAATCCTGTTTTGAAAGTTGAAGCAATGGATTATCTTTAGCACGTCCTTTTGGGAAAACAGTGAACAATCGCCAACGTTTTACGCCCTTACTAATGAATAAATCCCTTATTGCTTCCAGATCATCAATATTCCGTTTATTCACACAAGTGACAATGTCGTACATCAAATCCCCGGTTGCAACAACCCCCTCTATGGCTTGAATGGCTTTTTCCCACGAACCGCTTTTCCCCCGAAACCAATCATGAGTTTCAGGATTAAGCCCATCCAGACTTATGGTTATAGAGCGCAAACCGGCTTTCAATAATGAATTGAATCGTTCAGCCGTAAGTCCGAACCCATTCGTAACCATACCCCACGGATAACCACGTTTGTAAATCTCTTCACCGCATTTTTCAAGATCTTTCCGCATGAGTGGTTCGCCACCGGTAAGTACAACCATTGTTTTGTGTGGATTGACATGTGGAGTGATAGAATCAAGTACTTTTAAAAAATCCTCCCCAGGCATGTCAGGTGACAGGGCTTCTTTCGAACAATCGCTGCCACAATGTATGCAATTCAGATTGCAACGAAGTGTACATTCCCAAAACAGGTAGGTAAGTTCATGGATCTTACTTTGATTTCTTTTATGTTGCTGAAAGAGAGAAAGGATTATTTTCTTTTTAATGTCCACTTGACTTATTTCTTTTTGAGTTTGAAATCAATTATTTTTACTGCTGTCCCATTATACCAACCATTAGCCCCCGTCAGATCGGATTGTTTGAACAATACATCCTTCTCCTGTGAAACAAAATCACCCCCATTTGCCGTCCCATCAATGTCAACAACGGTTACCTGAAAAGTGATACTATCTGAAGGAAAATCCTGAATCTGAATATCATATTTTCCGGTACTATCGGTTTCTTTTAGTGCAAGTGTATCAATACGTGGTGCAGTTAAATCTCCAACGTTAGAGGTTTGCGAAATAATGATTCTTGCATTTTGAACAGGTGCTGCCGTAAGACTGTCGGTAACTGTCCCTTTAATCTCATAATCAACATGGGGTGTACCATATTCAACAAGAGGCGGATTGATGACACTACAGCCGGTTAAGAACCCAATAAGTCCGAGAATACAAATTAAAAAATTGTCAAACGATTTAATGATAAGTTTTTTCATTTGGTAAACGGTTTGAGGTTTGTTGAACTTTATTAATAGAAATATTTTTGGGCTTTACTACACCGTACATAGGTTCTACCCCGTAGGCAGGAACCGGTTCGTCCGGTTTACATGATAATAGGATGACAGTCGAAAACAAGATCGCGGAGATGATTTTGTCATAAAGTTTCAGTGTACACTTTTTCATTTGTTGATGTATGACTGCATGATATTTTATAGATGCAAAGATTTGATAAATCGTTGCATTTACATTAAAAGAAAAGTGATAATTCCCCTGTCAGGGATTGATCAGACAAACAAATAGTTTTTTGTTGCAACAAATATATACAATTATTTCTGTATTTACCGGTTATAACAACAATCCATAACTTTCAAATCAAATGTGTTTGAATAATTGGATTCAGCTTCAATCTGAAACTTTTTAGTTATTTTTGCAACATAATCAGGTTAAATGCAATTGTTCAAATGAATAAACTCCTAATTCTTGGGTTGGCAATACTTTTCAATTCTTTCCTTTCAGCTCAGAATGCTGATGATCAAAAGTACTTATTGACCACTAATACGAATTCAGTCGGATTTTCCTTTCTTAATCTGACTGACCCGTATCTTTCACCTCTGACCTATTCAGGTAATGGCATTCAATTTGAAAATGACAGTCGCAGGTTATTGTCCTTAGATAACTCAAATGTTTCGAAGCAAAGCAGGTTTATCCTGGAAGCCGGGCTCCTTTTAAATCCGGCTCAGACAAGTTCAATGACTTATCTGGAAATGAATTACAACTGGGGAATAAACTATCATTTTCGTCCAATGAAAGGTCTGGTCATTTTAGCAGGAGGCAGTTGCGACATTGATTTAGGGTATAAAGATGTGGCACGGAATATTAATAACCCCGGAAATGTTGATCTGGCAACTAACCTGAACTTATCGGGAGTAGCGATATACGATATTGTTTTACACAGACGAACGTTAAAACTGCAACTTTCAGTTGAAACTCCCTTAATAGGGTGGATGTATGTACCCTTAGAAGGGGCATCCTATTATGAAATGTTTGAATTGGGTAATCTGTCAAATATCTCACACCTGAGTTCAATCATCAACAGGCGGGGTATTAATCCGAAACTAACCATAGAAGTACCTTTTAAACGTTCTGTCTGGCAAGCCGGAATAAAGTATCAGACTCTGCAATATTCTGCAAACGATATGGTTTTCAGCCGGAATGAATTGAGTTTGATCATTGCAACTACTTTTGACAGGGTTTGTTTTGGAGGACGTAAGAGAAAAGCCCCTCTGAATTTTATTTCACCCAACGAATAAAATGAATATCGATTCATGTTTAAAGATTTAAGTGTATGAGAAAAACTATTTTTTCAATATTGTTAGCTGTTGTTTTGTTCCCTTCGTGTATGAATGAACCGGCAATGCAACCCAACACCAACGAAGGTAACTTCCAGGCTCTGTGGAATATTATAGATACCCGCTATTGTTACCTCGATTACAAACATATCAACTGGGATTCAATTTATACAGTTTACCACCAACAGATTCCTTCTGTTTCTGGTGAGATTCCATTCTTTAATTTAATGGGCCAAATGCTGGATGAATTAAAAGATGGTCATGTAAATCTTTATTCTGATTTTAATGTAAGCCGTTACTGGGACTGGTACCTCGACTATCCATCAAATTTCAGTTCCCCGCTCATTTACACTTCCCGCTATCTGGGTGAAAATTATGGCATTGCCGGAGCATTAAACTATGGAAAAATTAATAACGGTCAGATTGGATATATTTATTACGGGAGCTTTGAAGATCCGTTTTCAGATGATAACATGGCATATATACTGAACTCTTTTTCAACCTGTCATGCCCTGATTATCGATGTGCGTGATAATGGCGGTGGGTCGTTGGACTATTCTAAACAGATGGCTTCCTATTTCTTCAAGAAAACAACCGTTACAGGATATATCCGTCATAAAACAGGGGATGGTCATTCCGATTTTTCAAGCCCTGTTGAAATTGTTACTCCTGCTCATCCAACCATTCAATGGCAACGACCTGTGGCAATACTCACCAACAGGATGTCATTCAGCGCCACGAATGACTTTGTAAACCGCATGACTCAGGCTCCCAATGCCATTATAGTCGGGGATAAAACCGGCGGCGGTGGCGGACTGCCACTTTCGAGCGAACTCCCAAACGGTTGGCTGGTTCGTTTCTCTTCATCCCCAATGTATAATACAGCGATGGAAAATATTGAATTCGGTATTGATCCTACAATCTCTGTTGCTTTGACTGCTGCCGATCAGGCAAATGGCATCGACACCATCATTGAACGGGCAATCCTTGCGTTAAAATGATGAGATGATGTGATAATGTGTCGATGAGTTGATGTGATAATGTGTTGATGAGATAATTTAATAATTTGTTGAAGATATAATTTGTTGATGTGATAATATGTTGATATTTGAAAATCGAAATTCGTATAAATTCGTATTGAATTCGTGTAATTAGTAGTTATGAAGAAACTTAAAATAACCGAAATGAATCGCCTCACTATCGAGGAATTCAAAGAACAAACTAAAACTCCCCTCGTGGTAGTACTCGATAATGTGAGAAGTCTGCATAACGTAGGGTCTGTGTTCCGTACAGCCGATGCTTTCCTGGTTGAAGCTGTTTACCTGTGTGGCATTACCAGTACACCTCCTCATGCCGAAATACATAAAACGGCTCTGGGTGCTGAAAATACAGTTGATTGGAAGCATTTTGAAGATACCCATGTGGCGATGGCAGAGTTAAAAGCTCAGGGATATATAGTCTTTGCTATCGAACAGGCACAAGGAAGTACAAAGCTTCCCGACCTGAAACTGGATGCCTCAAAGAAGTATGCTGTGATCCTTGGTAACGAAGTAAAAGGGGTTCAGCAAAGTGTGGTCGACGCCTGCGATGGTTGCATTGAAATACCGCAATTCGGTACCAAACATTCGCTGAATGTAAGTGTGACCGGAGGAATAATTATTTGGGAATTCTTTAAATTAATTCATAATTCATAATTCAAAATTCATAATTGAAAGAAATGAAGCAAACTGGAAATGTCATTGTAGATAAAAGCAAAGCTTTTGCAATAAGAATTATTCGTTTGAATCAATACCTGAAAAATGAAAAGAAAGAATATGACCTGTCTAAACAATTGCTTCATAGTGGTACAAGTATTGGTGCGAATATAAAGGAAGCAATAAGAGGCCAAAGCATAAAGGATTTTAGGGCAAAGATGAATATTGCGCTTAAAGAATCAAGTGAAAGTGAATATTGGTTGGAATTATTAGTTGCAACAGATTATATAGATCAAAAACAATATGATAGTTTAGACAATGATTGTGTAGAATTAATAAAAATATTAACTGCAATTCTAAAATCATCAGAAGAAAATCTGGATAATGAATAGAATACAATGGATTCTTTTAATTATGAATTGTGAATTATGCATTATAAATTAGTATTATGGATTGGAAAGATAAGCTCAATGAACTAAAAAAAGAAGTCCCGCAGGTAAAAGAAACACCTGCTGAAACAATACTGAAACCGGCAAAAAAACGTCAGGCAGAACCTTTACGGGTAGAACTGGACAAACGCAAAGGTAAAACAGCTACTCTGGTAACCGAATTTCAGGGAATGGACAGTGAATTGAAAGAACTTGCCAAAACACTGAAAATAAAATGTGGTGCCGGCGGTTCTTCACGTGATGGGGAAATACTGGTACAGGGCGATTTCAGGGTAAAGATTGCAGAGATATTACTCGAAATGGGGTATAAGGTGAAGAAGATAAACTTTAAATGAGTTTAGTTCAATAATTAATAAATATATTTAAGATATAAACTATGAAAAGGACAACAAAAGGAAGAATTATAGTAGTGTCTTTTTTATTTTTAGGATTCTCTTCTTTAATTATAAGATGTGTTAAATCAGCAATCTCAACTAACCATTCTTTCGATAGCATATATCTTTACAAAGGCAAATTCGACAAAGAAGATTCTTTGCTTTTCAAAGCAAAAGAATTGAAAAATATGAAAATAACTGAAGTCATAAAAAGTAACTATAGAAATGAAATTAGAAGTTTTGAATATAGGAATAAATATATAATCACCTTCGTAAAGATTGATTTGAATAAAGATATTCCATTAAAACAACTTATAAAGTATCGAGATGAATATTCCAGTGAAACAACTATGCATCTATATCATGTAATGTCATCAAAAGCATATGATTTTTCAATTAAAGCTGAAGAAATTAATAAGGTTGATAATATAATTTTTAGCTTATATGGAAATACCAAAGATATGCAAACGGATATTTATAATAAAAACTTTATAAGTTATTATTTATTGATAAAAGATTTGTCTATAAGATATGGTGAAGATGTCCCGGTAGATATCTTTTTTGGAGGAAAGGAAACCTTATTAGCCATAAGAAAAAAATATCCTTTAATGATTTCATTTTATAAAATACATAAATCATTATATATACTTTTTTTGATTCCAAATGAGAATGAATTGAATAAAGAAAGAAATTTATTTGCGAAAATTATGAATGATAACAGTGATTTACAGTTTAATTAAGCCGAACATTAAAACCTTTAAGCTCAATATTTATTGTATTCTGCACGTTCGGGTAAACATATGGCTTACTCAATAAAAATTCACTTATTGAACCGATGGGATTTATTTCTTAGTTGAACTTTTCTTCCTTATTTTAGTTTTAATTCTGTATGATAGCTGTATATTTGTAATATTATTTTAAATCCTCCTAATTATGACTGTAACTACAAACATAGATATCAGTTCACCAACAGGTCGCAAACCTGTACCGGATTTGGGAAAGCATAAAAGAGTCGTGAAAATTACGTATCCTAATGCTGAAGAAATACAAGATTAAGCTATACCTATGGAACAGGGAATAAAATAATTCTGTGAACATTTAGAAACTAACTTTGGTTTTGACCTGCGTAAAAAATAAAAGAATACAACTATGAAATCAACTGATAATACAATAATGATTGAAAACTATTATGGTTTGCTACGAAGTTTGAGCAAAGAAAATAAATTAAAGCTGATAGCTAAACTCTCAAATTCAATGATTGAAGAGGTCGTAGAAGATGAAACTCTTATTGATAGGTTTTTTGGAGCATTCAAGTCTGATAAAAGTGCCGAAGATATAATTCAGGAAATAAGAGAAAGCAGAACTTTTAATCGCACTATTGAAGCATTCTGAATTTATGGCGAAATATCTTTTAGATACAAATTTAAAGCAAGTTGTTTGAACTTGCTTTTTCTTTTAAAAAACCATTATGTTCAACATTTATCCCATTCTGCCGGATCAGGCAAAACATATGGTTTTCTTAATAATATATTCACTTGTTGAACCAATGGGATTGAACTTTTCTTCCTTAGTTTAGTTTTAATTTAAAACGATATATGTATATTTGCAACTACTATTATAAACATATTTGATATGATACACACTGTAAAAATTGACGATTCAGCCCTAAACGGGAAGAAAATCATAAACGATTTACGCCGTTATCGTAAGGGTGTGGAATTTGAGAATCCTGCAGAAACGGGAATAGTTCCTGAAGGATATGTAACTTCAGAGGAGTTCAGAAAAATAGTAAAGGAGAAAGTGCAAAAATTCTGTGATGATAATGAAATTGTTTCTGAACAATATATTACATCTGAAGAGTTTAAAGTTGAATCAAGAAAAGATATAGACGAAATATGCAAAAAACATGGTATTTTCCATTTATATTATTTACCAAAGCAACAACTTTTATAAACATCGAATAATAACAAATTATAGGACAATAGCCGGAACAAAATAGTTTCGGCTATTTTCAGGAAAGAGCTTCCTTAATTATGAATTATGCATTTTTAATTATGAATTAATTCCAATGCTCAACATTTACCGCGCCTCCGCCGGATCGGGCAAAACATACCGGCTTACGCAAGACTATATCCATTTGCTGTTCGATCCTCATAAGGAACGGGCTCACCGTCGTATCCTGGCTGTTACGTTTACCAATAAAGCCACCGACGAAATGAAATCGCGCATTCTGAAAGAGTTATATGCACTTTCACAAGGTGAAGAGTCTGATTACAGAGCCGGATTGATGTCTGAATTCAGGATGGATGAAGAAGCGGTTAATATACGGGCAAAACATATTCTCACCACTATCCTGCACGACTATTCGTCATTCTCCATTAGTACCATTGACCGCTTTTTCCAGCAGGTTATCCGGTCCTTTGCACGTGATATTGGCGTGCACGGCGGTTATAACCTTGAACTGGATAATTCGTCCACACTGGAACAATCGGTGGATAACCTGTTCCTCGACCTGTCCAAAGATGAGAACAAACAACTGTTGCAATGGCTTACTTCATATGCCGAAGATCGTATTGAGCAATCGGAAAACTGGAACATGCGCGGCAATATCATGGAACT
>Ga0302265_1000049_pt1 | contig 73929 bp, 75 predicted proteins | sample III_Bog_E1_1_FD_194556 | JGI IMG/M metagenome (GOLD analysis project Ga0302265, IMG submission 194556) | Peat permafrost microbial communities from Stordalen Mire near Abisko, Sweden - III_Bog_E1_1 | ecosystem: Environmental > Terrestrial > Soil > Wetlands > Peat | place: Sweden: Abisko...
CACGTCCTTCAACGGCAGACATTCGATAACGGCAAATTCCAAACCTGCCGCTGTGCGGCGATAGCAAACGGAAGTGATTCCCGTCAAATCAACAGCGTGTTGCCATTGCGCGCCGTCGTCGGTTCGGATGATGCGGCCTGACGATTGCAGCGCGACTCTGGAGGCATCGCTTGCCGTCATTGACAGATTGCGCTCGATGTTTTGAAGTGCATCGCAATTCGCTTTGAACTGTTTCAGATGTTCTGCAAAATGCCGCATGGCCTCGGTGTTGGCCTGTTCTTGAAGCGGTGTGGGTCGTTCGTAGTAGTTCATAATTTGCCTCATTCAGTTCCCAACAATTTCAATAATTCAGTTCGCGGCACGAGCAATTTGCCGCGCAAGGCGCGACAAACTTTTAATTTGTTGCGCTGGATTAAGCGATACACGCTGAAATAATTCACGCCGAGCATATCGGCAGCCTCTTGAATCGAATACGCCATGTAAGCCGTAGAGGTTTTGACCTATTTATTTATATCTATGAGAACACAGGAAAAAATCTTATGAAAAAAACATTGTTACGAACAACGGTTGACTTCGGAGCGCAACGAATGCTAATGGGCTTGATGCTGGTGGCGGCAATCACCTTACCGCTCTTGGGTGCCCGGGCCAGTCTGGCAACCGTGGATCTGGGAACCGCCGGGAATTTTGCTGTTCTGGCTGGCTCTGGAATTACCGTCGTCGGCGCGGTCAATACGACCACGATTACCGGTGATATTGGAGCCTATCCCACTCCGGCTGTCACCGGACTCGGCAATGTGGTTTTGAACGGCGTGAATCAGACTGCGAATTCAGGCCTCATGCTGACGGCCCAAAATGACCTAACCACCGCCTATACTGGCGCCGCCGGACGTCCCGCCACCACGTCTTACGCCCCGGTCGTCGACCTCGGCGGGCTAACGCTGACCTCTGGTGTTTACAATGATCCCACCTCATTTTCCCTCATGGGAACCTTGACGTTCGACGCCCAAGGCGACCCCAATGCCGTCTTTATTATTCAGGCCGGATCTACCCTCATCACGGCCGCAGATAGTTCTGTCCTCCTGATCAACGGTGCCCAAGCCTGCCATATCTTTTGGGTGGTCGGCAGTTCCGCGACCCTCGGAACGGACTCCGGGTTCATGGGCAACATACTGGCTTTGACATCTATCACTGCGGACACCGGCACCACGGTGGCTGGCCGTTTGTTGGCCGAGAACGGCGCGGTAACTTTGGATGACAATACGATTACGAAGGCAGTTTGCAATAGTGTTGGGGCGGTGCCCGAACCTACTACATGGTTTGCCGGGGCGCTCCTGCTTCTGCCCTTGGGCGTGTCTGCGTTGCGGAAGTTACGCCCAGCGCGCGGAAAAGCGGCTTAACTTTGATCGGGCAATGCTGTTTCAACAGCGACGACCAACCGGTGCCGTCGCGGGCGGATTGGAAAAGGATTGCGACCGTCGGCCAGTCACCATGCGATTGTTTTCCCGTGTGTTTCAATTTCCGAAGATTTTGAATCTCTGCGAACACGCGTCAAGCGTAGATTCGGCGGTGCAATTCTCTTTCATCCGCGTGCTGGCTGTGACATCCTACCGTCGTGACGCGCACGGAAATATTGCTGGCCGAACTCATCGCTTTGCCGAGCGTCAACCCCGCCTTTCTGCCGCCGCGCCATCCGAACGCCGGTGAAAAAAATGTGGCTGATTTTCTCGCCGCCGCCGCCGCGCGCGCCGGACTTGAAATTGAATTTCAAAAAGTGTTGCCCGGTCGTTCCAACCTCATCGCGCGCCTGCTGCCGAAAAATAAAATCAAACAAACCATCTTGCTCGCGCCGCATTTGGACACGGTTGGCGCGGCGGGAACGCAATTCATTCCGCAGCGCAAAAACGGGCGATTGCACGGGCGCGGTGCGTGCGACACGAAAGGTTCCGTTGCGGCAATGTTCGCCGCCTTGTGCGAACTGGCCAATGCCAAGTTACGTCCACAGGAAACGGAAATTGTCTTTGCCGGATTGATTGATGAAGAACACGCGCAAGCCGGTTCGCGCTCGCTCGTCAAAAATAAATTTAAAGCAGATCTGGCCATCGTCGGCGAACCGACGAAGTTGCAAGTCGTCACCGCGCACAAAGGCAGCTTGTGGCTGGAACTCACCACGCGCGGTCGCGCGGCGCACGGCGCGACGCCACATCTCGGCCAAAATGCCGTGCACGAAATGGCACGCATCGTGGATGCGCTCGAAACGAATTACGCGGCGCAGTTGAAACAGCGGAAACATAAATTGCTTAGCGCGGGCACGGTGAACGTCGGGAAGATTTCCGGCGGCACGCAGCCAAATATCGTGCCGGACAGTTGCGTGATTTGCATTGACCGGCGGACGCTACCGGGCGAAACGGAAAACTCCGTCCGGCGCGAAATCACCGCGCTGTTGCAGGCGAAAGGACTTTCCGCAAAAATTTCCAGCGCCAAGCTCGCGCCCGCGCTGCCGCTGGAAACGGATTTCAAATTGCCGCTGGTTCAAACTTTTTTGCGCGCGGCCAATCAAACCAAATCGCTCGGCGTGGATTATTTCTGCGACGCGGCAGTGCTGTCGGCGGGCGGAATTCCGAGCGTGGTGTTCGGGCCGGGCGACATCGCGCAGGCGCACACGGCGGACGAATGGATTTCATTGGCGCAGCTGGAGCGCGGCAAAAACTTGCTGCTGTATTTTCTTAAATCGCTTTCCTGAACGGATTCACTTGCGTATTGTCCAAGGCTCATGTCCGCATCCAAAACTGAACCCATGACCGGCGTCAAAGAAAAACATTACGTCACATTTTTCAAGCAGAGCGGCTGGCTGATGTTCGCGTCGGTGGCGAGTGGTGGCTTAATGTTTGCCGTGCATCCGATTGTTTCGCGCGGCGTGCCGCCGGGTGAATATGGCGTGTTCACGACGCTGTTGCAGGTGGTGTCGCTGATGGGCATTCCGGCGGTCGGCCTACAACCGGTCATCGCGCAACAGGCGGCGGCGGTGACCACGGATGAACAGCAGCACGTGGTGGCGAGCGAATTTCGCGGCGTCTGGACGGCGATTTTTTTTGTCTGGCTGGTGATGGTTTTAGCCGTGGCGGTTTTCTGGCGACAGACGCTGGCGGGTTTGAAGATTGAAAATTCTGCGGCGCTCGCCGCCACCCTCGTGGTGGGACTGGCTTCGATGTGGATGCCGCTGGTGAATGGGATTTTGCAAGGACGGCAAAATTTTGCCTGGCTCGGCCACACCAACATTTTGAACGGCGTGGGACGGCTGGGCTTAATCTGCATCGTGATTTTTCTGTTTCACGGCTGGGCGGCCAGTGCGATGAGCGCGGTTTTTGTAGGAATGATGATGGTAGTGGCGGTCGGTGGCTGGCAGGTTCGCGATGTCTGGAAAACTCCAAAGGTGCGGGTAGCGTGGTGCAACTGGCTGAAACGCGTCGTGCCGCTGACGTTCGGACTGGGCGCGGCGACGTTCATGTTGAGCGCGGACATGATTTTCACGCAGAATTATTTTCCGCGTGAACAAACCGGATTCTACGCGGCGGCGGGAATGATCGGACGCGCGCTGGTGTTTTTTACGCAGCCGCTGTCAGCGGTGATGTTTCCGAAACTGGCGCGCAGCAAAGCTACTGGTGAAAAATCTCACGCGCTGGAACTGGCTTTGGGCGCAACGCTGTTGGCGGGTCTGGCGGCAGCCATTTGCTGTTCGTTGTTTCCATCCTTGCCGTTGCGGGCGGCTTTTTACAAGCCGGAATATATCGCCATCGCCTCACCGCTCGTGCCGTGGTTCGCGTGGTGCATGTTGCCGCTGACGCTCTCGTATGTGCTCATCAACAGCCTGATGGCGCGTTCAAAATTTGCCGCCGTGCCGTGGCTGGTGCTGGTGGCGGTTGCCTACGGCGTGGCGCTGACCGTGGTGGGCAGTCACGCGAAAAATTTGACGGACACGCAAACCGGACTACGCATGATGATACAAACGCTCGGCGGATTTAATCTCCTGCTCTTTGGCGTCTGCGCGTGGTTCACTTGGGGCGCAAAAGATAAAACGAATCTGGCAGCGGCAAAATAATCGCTCAAGCAAGCGGATTGTTCCGCCTCATTTTTTCCCGCTCGAACTGGACAGCGGTTGCGGCGCGCGCAATTTTTTGTAAATCCACCCTTCCAGCGGTCGCAGCGGGCGGAGCAATTTGTAGAACGGCGAATAAATCAGCCGCACGCGCACCACGGACAGAAACATCGTCAGCGAGGAACGTCCCAGCGCCACCTTGGAACCCGCCTTGTCCGTCCATTCCGTCGGCACCTCAAGAATTTTGAAGCCGGCGCGCTTCATCGAGTAAAGCAGGTTGATGTCAAACGCCATGTCGGCGATGCACAACGTCGGATGAATTTTTTCCACGACCGCGCGTTTCATCACCTTCGCGCCGCACTGCGTGTCGCGGATGTTCATCCAGAACAAAGTCTGCACGATGAGATGGAACACGCGGCTGGCGAACTGGCGGTTGCCCGTCTGCGACTGGTGGATCACCGCGCCCGGCAGCCAGCGCGAACCAACGATGCAATCCGCCGCGCCAATCTTTTTCACCAAGTCCAGATACGCGTGCGCCGGTGTCGCGCCGTCCGCGTCCACATAGCCGATCAAATCCGCGAGCGGCGCGAGCTTGAGACCTTCGATGAGTGCGCCGCCCTTGCCGATGGGTGCGGGAAAGTCGAGCTGGCTGATGCTGAAAAAATCCCGGCCCACGCGCTGGACGACGCCGAGCGTATTATCCCGGCAACCATTGAGGATGACGACGATCTGAAATTTGCCGTGGTAATTTTCCTGAAAAAAACGCGCGTAATCGCGCAGCACCGGTTCGATGCGCGCTTCTTCATTGTAAGCCGGGATGAGGAGCAACAGGCTGGGTTCGGACACGCCGATTCAGTAGCAGAAATTTTGCGCAGAGGCAATCTTGGGAAAAATGGGTTAAAGCCGTCCGGCAAATTAGAAAAACCGCTGCCGAGCAGGATGGTGAACGGGGGCGGTTTGTAGACTTTGCTGATTCATTTTGAAGCAAAATGTTTGATGTAATTTGAAACCAATTTGAAGGCGGACTAAACGTTACATTTGTGCTGGGATCAAAAATGTAAAGCCATTTCAAAGAAAAGTGATTTCCAAATTTAATTTCAATATGCCTGCCACTATCAGGAGAAATAGCCACGCTCGTTCCGCTGTAATCTTCACCTGAATAATTTTCGCAAAGTGAAAATAGCGAAGAAATGGCTGGAGAATTTGTCAAATCTTGCGGATCTAAAAACGTCCAATCATTCATTCTAGGCTGGTTGAGCAGGGTTTTTGCTTCTCGGTTAACTTCATTTATTCCTCCAACCGTTTCAAAAAGCTTTTGTGCCTTTTCCGGCGTCATTTCTGGCACACTTCTTTTTTGGAAATAACTATAAACGTGTAAGGAAACGACAAGCAGAACATACAAGCCAATTAGAACAACGAGAATTCTCAAAATGATTTTCATATAAATGCAATTATCCGTTTTCGTTGACTTGATTTCTTTCACCGCTGCATTACTATACTTTCCCTTTGATTATGGAATTGAACAATGACGAAATCCGCCGTTACTCGCGGCATCTGATTCTGCCCGAAGTCGGTCTGGCCGGCCAAAAGAAAATCAAGGCCGCGAGCGTCCTGTGCATCGGCGCGGGCGGTCTCGGCTCGCCCATCACCATGTATCTCGCCGCCGCCGGCATCGGCAAGATCGGCATCGTGGATTTCGACACGGTGGATTATTCGAATCTGCAGCGGCAAATTTTGCACACGGATGCGGACGTGGGCCGCTCGAAGGCGGAGTCGGCGAAGGAAACGATTCGCGGCATCAATCCGCATTGCAAAGTCGTCATCCACAACACGCGCATCTCGTCCGAAAACGCGCTCGATTTGATTCGGCCCTATGACATCGTCGTGGACGGCACGGACAATTTCCCGACGCGCTATCTCACGAACGACGCGTGCGTGATTTTGAAAAAGCCGAATGTCTATGGCTCGATTTTCCGTTTCGAGGGACAGGCGAGCGTGTTCGCGCCGCATCTCGGCGGACCGTGTTATCGCTGTCTGTATCCCGAACCGCCGCCGCCCGGCATGGTGCCGAGTTGCGCGGAAGGCGGCGTGCTCGGCGTGTTGCCCGGCATCATCGGCTGCATTCAGGCGAACGAAATTTTGAAGCTCGCGCTCGGCAAAGGCACGCCGCTCATCGGCCGTTTGCTGCTGTTCAACGCGCTCGACATGAAGTTCCGCGAACTGAAATTGCGCCGCGATCCTGCGTGTCCGATTTGCGGTGACCATCCGACGATCAAGGAATTGATTGATTACGAAACCTTCTGCGGCATCGTGCCGGAGCCGGAAAATACCGGCAATCCCGACGAAGTCACCGTGCAGGACATGAAAAAAGCTTTGGACAATCCGAGCCTCGGCATCAAGGTCGTGGACGTGCGCGAGCCGGATGAATACGAAATCGCGAAGGTCGCAGGCGTGCCGTTGTTGCCGTTGAGCGAACTGCAAAATCGTTTCACCGAACTCGATCCGAACACGCAATATTATTTGCACTGCAAAGCCGGCGTGCGTTCGCTGAAGGCGCTGGGTTTTTTGCGCCAGCAAGGATTCAAATACGTCAAGAGCGTCAAAGGCGGCATCACCGCGTGGTCGGATGAAATTGACCGCAACGTGCCGAGGTATTAACGCGCGGTTGCCAGCGACATGGATTCAGTCATCGCCAACGGCAAACCGGTTGCGGCGGAACTGCCATGCGCGCTGGAAAAATTTCTGTTGGCGCAAAATCTTTTGCCGCGCAGCGTCGTGGTGGAACATAACGGGGAGGCCGTCGCGCCGTCAGAATTTCCCCAGCGGCAAGTGCGCGCGGGCGACCGGCTGGAAATCGTCAGGATTGTCGCGGGCGGTTGAATTGTCGTTGGCAATCGGTGCAGAGGATTTTATTTTCCACACATGAAATGGAGATTTGCATGGGTCTATCGGCTGGGGTTGGCCGTGCTTTTTGTCATCGCCTTCTGGTCGGTCTGGGCGAGCGCGCAAGAAACGACCAACGCCGTCGCGACCACCCATGTCACTGCAACGGCCACTAATCAACTGGGTTTGCTGAAAATCAAACTACCCGAACACGCGCTAACTTTCGGGCTGGATCGCGTGGATTTTTTGCGCGATCAAACTTTTCTGGAGCAGCCGCTTTGGAAATACCTCGCCTCGTTCATTTACATTTTGCTGGCGTTTTGCGTGGCGTGGTTGCTGGATTTATTCGTCACCGTCTGGCTCAGAAAATTGGCGGCGAAAACGGCGTCGAAATATGACGACCTGATTTTGGATCTGCTGCGCGGGCCGGTGAAGGTGGTGGCGTTCGTGATTTTTTTGAACATCGGCCTGAACATTTTTGAATGGCCGGAACACGCGCAAATTTTTCTGTCCCACGGCCTGATCGTCGTCGTCGCCTGCTCGGTGACTTATGTGACCCTGAAGTTTGTGGACTTGCTGCTCGGCGTCTGGCGGGAAAAAATCGTGTCGCCGCAGGACAAGGCGTTTGCGGAGCAGTTGATCCCGCTCGCGGGCAAAAGCGCCAAGATCGTCATCATCATCGCCGCCACGCTGCTCACGGCGGACAACCTGAACATTCAAATCAAGACGTTGCTCGCCGGTTTGTCCGTTGGCGGCCTCGCGCTCGGCCTCGCGGCGCAGGACACGGTGGCGAACCTGTTCGGCGCGGTGGCGATTTTTTTGGACAAGCCATTTCACATAGGTGACCGCATCAAAGTCGAGGACGTGGAAGGCATCGTCGAGACCATCGGTTTGCGCAGTACGTCTATCCGCAACCTCGACGGCCATCATGTGACGATCCCGAACAAGTTGATGGGCAACGCCATCATCACCAACGTCACGCGCCGCCCGACGATCAAGACGGAAATGAACATCGGCCTGACCTACGACACGCCGGCGGAAAAAGTGAAGCGCGCGACGTTCATCCTCGAAGAGATTTTTCGCGGGAATCCAAAGACCGGCGAACTCGTCATCAGTTTCAACAAATTTGCGGACTCGGCGCTGAACCTTTTTGTCGTCCACGTTTGGAACGGCACGGACGCAAAGCGGCATTCGGCGGAAATGCAGGAACTGAATCTACAGATCAAATCGCGCTTCGACGCGGAAAAAATCGAGTTCGCCTTCCCGACGCAGACGATTTATCTCAAGACCGAGGCGGGAAAATGATTTGTCAGCGCCGAGCGGCGGCGGTTTAATTTGATATGCACTCGCTTATGGATTGGGTCTGGCACGACGGCAAGTTTCTGGGCATCGCTTGGAGCGTGTGGAAAGTCGTCGGCTGGCTGGGCAACGCGATTTTCTTCTCGCGCTTTTTTGTGCAGTGGTATGCCACGGAAAAAAAGCAGCAGGTCGTGATCCCGCAGGCGTTCTGGTGGTTGAGCCTCATCGGCTCGGTGACACTACTGTGCTACTCGCTGCACCAGAAAGATTCGGTCTTCATTTTCGCCTACGCCTTCACCTGGATTCCCTATATCCGCAGCCTGATGATTCACCGTCAGCACAAGGCCGCGCGCATCACCTGCGCCGGCTGCGGACAAAAAAATCCGCCGCAATCGAACTTCTGTCCGAACTGCGGCGGGAAGCTGACGAGCTGAAATTTACTTCGGCGCGGCCGGTTGCGGCGCGATGCCGTATTTCCGCAGCACCGGTTGGAAATCTGGATGCGTCTGGCCGTAGGCGACGAGCGCGTTGACAAAGTCTATCATCAACTTCTGGTTCTGGTTGAACGCGCCGATGAGCTGCTGCGCCTGCGGCCGGATGGCCTCGATGTCCTTGCCCTTGAGGCTGGCGTCCCGGTAAAGATAAATCGTCAACGTGCCACTCACCACGATCAGCGCGAGCAGCAGCGTGAAGACTTGGTTTTTCAGCGCGGAAATTTCTGAATTAAAATCAAGGCTCATATCAGTGGGCGGCGTTTTTGGGTTGGATGGACTGGAGGATGCGGGCCAGCTCCGGGCTTTTGGCCGTGACATTAAAGGCGGCGGTGTCGTTGGCCAAACCCTGCGCGCGCAAGAGGGCGTTGTTGGCCAGCGCGGCATTGTTGGTCAACTGCCGGAACTCGCGGGTGCGGTTGATGCTCAACAGGGCGAAAATCACCCCGAAGATCGCCAGCGCGGCGAGAATAAAATTCAGTACGGTCGTGGTTGTGTCGGATTTCATAAGCAGAGAAAATCTAGCCAATCAGCGGGGAAAGTCCACTGCGTTTTTCGCGCGGAGGCCAAATGTCACTTCGCCGTCACCACGACGTAATTCTTTTTGCCTTTGCGCAGCAACAGGTGCTTCCCAAAAGAAAAATCATTCAAATTGACTTGGCGCTGCAAATTAACTTCGCGAGAATTGCTCACATAAATTCCGCCGCCTTCAATATCTTTGCGAGCTTGTCCTTTGGAGCTGCTGACTCCTGCAAGAACAAGTACGTCAACAAGCGGACTGTGAGTTTCGAATAGAACACGATCTAAAAACACCCTTGGCACTTCGCCGAGGATTTCATTGAACGTGTTTTCGGAAATCCCCTTCAGTTCGCCGCCAAATAAAATCTCGCTCGCACGAATCGCTTCTGTCATCGCAATTTCACCGTGAATTAAATCCGTCACCGCTTTCGCCAGCGCCTTGTGCGCCACGCGTGCGCCGGGATTTTCTGCGTGCTGTTTTTCCAACGACTCAATCTCTTCTTTCGACAAAAATGTAAAGTATTTCAGGTAGCGGATAACGTCGCGGTCGTCTGTGTTAATCCAAAACTGGTAAAATTTATAAACGCTCGTGCGCTTCGGATCGAGCCAGATGGCACCCGCCTCGGTTTTGCCAAACTTCGTCCCATCCGCATTCGTGATGAGCGGCAGTGTCAAACCAAAGACGTGTTTGCCCAGTTTTTTGCGAGTCAAATCAATGCCCGCCGTGATGTTGCCCCACTGGTCGCTGCCGCCGATCTGCAATTCGCAGTTTGCATCGCGGCACAGCACCATGAAATCAAATGCCTGTAGCAGCATATAGCTGAACTCGGTGTAGCTGATACCGACGTCGCGGTCTTCCATGCGCGCGCGGACGGATTCCTTGGCCACCATCTGGTTGACGGAAAAATGCTTCCCGATGTCGCGCAAAAAATCGAGGAACGAAATGCCTTTCGTCCAGCTCGCATTATCCACGAGTTGCGCGGGATTTTCCTTCGTTTCAAAATCCAGCAGCTTTGCGAGCTGCACTTTCACGCTGGCGATGTTGTGATCCAAAATTTCTTTCGTCAGCAACTGACGCTCGGCAGTTTTGCCGCTCGGATCGCCGATGCTGCCCGTCGCGCCGCCGGCGACGGCAATGGGATGATGGCCGAGCAGCTGAAATCGGCGCAAAGCGAGGAGCGGCACAAGATTGCCGACGTGCAGCGAATCCGCCGTCGGGTCGAAGCCGCAGTAAAGCGTGATGGGCGCGGCGGTTTTCTTTTCCAACTCCGCCACGTCCGTGCAATCGGCAATCAGCCCGCGCCATTTAAGTTCTTCCAAAATGCTCACGGGCGAAGATTACAAATGAAACGGCGGATTGGAAAACAGAATTAGCCGCAATAAAGCGCAGAAGTCGCAAAAGCGAAAAAGATTTTGCGCTTTTTGAGCTTTATTGCGGCAAAATTAAATCGTCACTTAACTTTGGACTTTGGACTTTGGGCTTTGGACTTTAATCTGCGCGCGTGTCAAAAATGTTGAAAGCCTCCGGCGCGATGGCCGCCGCCACGTTGTTGAGCCGCGTGCTCGGCATGGTGCGCGTCATGGTTTATGCGCGCTTCATGGGCGATGGCTGGGTGGCGGGTGCTTTTACGTTTGCATTTCAGATTCCAAATCTTTTCCGGCGCTTGCTGGGTGAAGGTGCGTTGACCGCGGCGTTCATCCCGATTTTCAAGGAGAAGGAAAAAACTCATGGCGAAACGGAAATGTGGCGCGCGGCCAACGCCGTCATTTCCGGCCTTGTCGTCGTCGCGAGCGGATTGATTGCGCTGGTCATGCTCGGTCTCGCCATCGCGTTGTCGGTGCATCAATTCAGCGCCAGCACCAGCCTGATGTTGCAACTGCTCTTCGTGATGTTTCCCTATATGCTGCTCGTGTGCATCGCGGCGGCGCTGATGGGGATGCTCAACGCGCGCGGCCATTTTTTCATTCCCGCCATGGGCGCGACGATGCTGAACGTGGTGATGATCGCCTCCGTTCTGTTTTTCGCGCCGCGGCTTGGCCTAAATTTACCGAAGCAAGGGCGGTTGCCGGTTCAGATTTTTGCGCTCGCGTATGGCGTGCTGGTGGCGGGTGCGGCACAAGCGGCGTTCCAAGTGCCGACGCTCTGGCGCGAAGGCTTTCGCTACCGCTGGGTTTCGCCGTGGAAAAACGAAACGGTGCGGCTCGTCGCCACGCGGATGATTCCCGGCACAATCGGCGTCGCCGCGTTTCAGCTCAATGTCCTGCTCGTGCAAAGCCTCGCGTTCTGGATCAATCCGCAGATCAACGCCTCGTTTGAATACGCCGTGCGCCTGATGGAATTGCCGCAGGGAATGTTCGGCATCTCGCTGGCGACTTATTTGCTCACGACCTTGAGCAGCCTCGCGATTGAAAAAAATTATCCAGAATTTCGCGCCACGCTCCGTCACGGCATCAGCTCGCTGCTGTTGGTAAATTTGATTGCCGCCGCGCTGCTCGTCGCGCTGGCCGAGCCGATCATGCGGCTGCTCTTTGAGCGCGGACAATTCACCGCCGCCTCGACCGACCGCGCGGCGTTCGCGCTCGTCTGCCTTGCACCCGGACTGGTGGCATTTTCCACCGTGAATGTTTTGGCGCGCGCTTTCTATGCCCTCGGCGACACCAAAACGCCAATGAAAATAAGCCTGGCGTGCCTCGCGCTCAATCTGATGCTCGCGGCCATTTTAATTGTGCCGCTGAAACAAGGCGGACTCGGTATCGCCAACACCGTCACTTCCGTCGGCAACGTCGCGCTGCTGTTTTTTGCGCTGCGGAAAAAACTGGGTAAACTTGAAATGGAATCGCTCCGCGGCACGACGCGTCCGCTGGCGCTGGCCGCGCTGCTCGCGTGTGTCATCGCGTGGTACGGTTGGATGGATTGGGAACAGTGGCTCGGCCACGAAACACTTTTGCTAAAAATCGGCGCGGTGTTTGTGCCGGCGGGAATCGCCGGTGGAATTTACTGGCTGATCGCGCTGCTCTGCAAAATTCCGGCGGCGCAGGAAATGAGCGCGTTCGCGTTCGCAAAAATTCGTCGTAAATAATTTGGGAGGGATGGTGTGTCGCCGTCCCAAACATATTAAAAATCGGGACACCTACACGGCGTCCCGTCCTCAAATCTCAACCGTTGCCGTCCAGCCGTGGTCGCCGAACTGCGATTTGAATTTTTCCGACAGTTTTTCCGCCGCCGGCAGGTTTTCTGCGATGGCAAACGTCGTCGAACCGCTGCCGGACATGAGTGCAACGAGCGCGCCGTTCTCGCGTAAAAATTCTTGGTAAAGTTCCAGCAAGGGAAATTTGTCAAACGCGGGTGCTTCGAGTGAATTGTAAATTTCCGCCGCCGCCGTTTTCAAATAACCGGTTTGTAAAAGTGAAATCAATTTTTCCGCGCGACCGGGTTTGCCGTTCAACTCCTTTGGAAAACGCGCAAGGTTTTGATACGACCACGGTGTGGAAATACCGAAGCCGGGATGGGCGAGGAAAAACGCCTTGCCGCGCAGGATGGAAAATTTTTCCAGCAGCTCCACTTTTTCGCCGCGTCCGGTCGTGAGCGCGGGCCGGTCGTAAAGGAAAAATGGGATGTCCGAGCCGAGCGCGGCGGCCAGCGCGTGCAGTTTTTCCGACGGCAGCGGCGCGCTGAAGAGTTCATTCAGCGCGGCAAAGGTCACGGCGGCATTCGCGCTGCCGCCGCCGATGCCACCGGCCAGTGGCAGGTTTTTCTGTAGATGAATTTTTACGCCGTCGGAAATTTTTGCGGCAGCCAGAAATGAAGTGGCGGCGCGGTGGACAAGGTTTTTTGAATCGCACGGCAGTTCAGGATGACTGCAAGTGAGCTGCAGACTCGCGCCCGCGCGCTCGAAAGTCATCTCGTCGCAGAGGTTCACCGGCTGCATGACGGTCTCCAGTTCATGAAAACCGTCGGCGCGTTTGCCGAGGATGTTCAGGATGAGGTTGACCTTGCAGGGCGATTTTTTTTCGAGGCGCATGGGCGTTCAGCAAAGCAAAACGCGCCAACAATTTTTGTTGGCGCGCGGTGCGGAAATCAATTTCACGTCAGTAATTATCAAACACGCTGAACCGGCTGCCGGGCACGAAGGGCGCGACGTCGCCGCCGGAGTAGCCGGTGTAGGTGTCAGTGTCAAAGGTGGAGCCGGAAACCAAGCCGGGCTTGTAGCTCTCGGGATATTGGGGCACAGCCGTAACCTTGCGGGTCAAAATCGGGCTATAGGATGGAATGGGGAAGGTGGCGACTTCGTAAAGGCCGAGGCCGACGCGGCTGATGGACTGGTCAAAGCCGTGTATGACGCCGTAGGAATAGCTGATGTCGGGCGCGGAAAACACGGCGTTTTGCTCGACGCTGCGGCGCATATCGCCCCAGCGGACGATCTCCATGGTATTGTCAATGCCGCGAGCCAGTTTATGTTCCGGCCCGGAACAGCCGGTGACGCCAGCGGCGGCGAGGGCGGCGGTAAGAAGAAAAATCAGTTTGCGCATACGATTTTCAGTTGATGATTTGAGCTTACGCCGAATCGCCCACTTGTAAAGCGCGTTTTCCATCAATGCCAGTGCCGGCGCAACTGCGGCCAGCCGTAAATCCAGCCAATCCACAATCCCGCCGCAACGAGCACCGCCAGCAGCAGCACAAGGAGAATTTTCCGACGCGCCTGCGCCCGGTCGGGTTGCTCCCAATACCACGCGATCCACACGCTCAATTCAAACAAACCTTGCAATGGAATGAACATCATCACTTGCGTCAGCACTTCCGGGGTGGTCAGCAGCGCGCCGAGCGTGAGGTTGATGACGATCATGTAACGTCGTGCCTTGGAAAGGATGCCGTAACTCAACACCCCGATTTTTACGAGCGTCAAAATCACGACGGGCATTTCAAAGCCCAGACCCATGCCGAGCATGAAACGGCAGACAAAGCTGATGTAATCTTCCGCGCGCCATTGCGTCGCGCCGAAGCCGAGCCAGTTGGAATACATCTGCGACGCGGCGAGCGCGACAGGCATCAGGATGAAATAACAAAACGCCACGCCGGCGAGGAACAATCCGCCGCCGATGAAAATGGCGCGGTAAATATATTTCCGTTCGCGCATCCGTAACGCCGGAAAAATAAACGACGCGACGAAATACATCAGGAACGGTGAAGCCAGCACCATACCGCCGTAAAGCCCTGCCTGAAACGCCACAAAAAATCCGCCCGCGGGACTTAAGTTCACCAGCTCGATGTGCATCCGTTCCAATTCTGCAACGGCGCGCGGATTATCATCCACGTGCCAGCCGAGAACCTGATTTGTGCCGAGCATGAGCGGTTCGACCGCGACAGCAATGAAACGATTTGTTCCGAGATTCAGCGCCGTGCTTTGTTCCGGTGAGATTGCAAAATTGCCAAGGTGGTTCGTGCCGAAGCTGACGGTGGCGATTTGATTTGTGCCGGGATAGCCCATCGGCGCGCGCGTCAGCGGCCATTTAATGACGGCGATGACGTAGTTCGCCGCAAAGAGGCAGATGAGCATTCCCAACCCGACGGCGACGGAACACTTGACGAGCAGCCAGCGAAAATCTTCGAGGTGTTCGAGAAAAGTTTTGACGGGGCCGCCGCCGTCATCCGGCGGTTCTGGGGAAAATTCGGCCATGAAAAAACGGCGGAATCGACCGCACGATCAAGAGACTTTTGTCTCCGTGGGCTTGGCCGGCGATTGCGCGGTGGTGTTCGCGGGCGGAACCGGCGTGGTGGTCGGCGGAGTTTCCGTGCTGGCGTTGTTGATTTCGTCCGTTACTTCCTTCGTCGCTTTTTTGAATTCCTTGATACCAAGGCCGACACCGCGCGCGAGTTCGGGAATTTTTTTTGCGCCGAACAAAATAATGATGATGGCCAGGATTAAAATCACCTGCGGCCCGCCGAACCAGCTTGCAAGCATTGCGTTCATAATAGAATCGTTTCTAAATTTACCTTACGCCCGCAAGCCAATTAAGTAAAGCCGCAAAACGCCGCAACTCAATCAAGCCACAAAAAAGGCCGCGCGGTGAGGCGCGGCCTTGATTTGGAAATTCCGTTTGAATCAAACGCCGGTCTTCGGATGCAGCAGGATGAAATCATCGCGGCGGTTCGCCTTCCACGCGGATTCATCGTGGCCGGGATCAACCGGTTTGTCCTTGCCATAGCTGATGGTGCGGATGCGGTCGGGGCTGACGCCGGCCTTGGCCAGCGCCTCGCGGGCGGCCAGCGCGCGGCGTTCGCCGAGCGCGCGGTTGTATTCTTCCGTGCCGCGCTCGTCGCAGTTGCCTTCGATGCGCAGCTTGTCACCGGCATTGGCGGACAAGGCTGAAGCAACGGCGGAAATATTTGCGCTCTCGCTGTCCCGGATGGCCGCGCTGTCGAACGCAAAATGAATCGTGTTCGCCGCGAGTGCCGCTGGATCGTCAACCATGTTATCGAATGAATTCAACGCCGCCGTGTTGCCGCCACCCTGCGTGGTGTTGATGCCAGTGCTACCGTTGTCGCCACCCATCGTGCCGCCGCCGCCAATAGTGGGGCCACTGCCGTCGCCACCAACGGGAGCCGCTTCTTGTCCGGGAAGCCGCGTGAGGCCGACCGGCGCGTGTTTGCAGCCAGTGGTGGCCAGCATCGCAGCCAGCGCGAGCGCGAGCGGAAAAATAATTTGGTTCGTTTTCATAATTTTTTATTCAGTTGAATGTGTCGGTTAAAAAGTTGCGGTTAAAATTTCGTGACGAAAAAGAAAATCATTTCGCCCAGGCCGGCTGGGAACTGCTTCCGGTCGTTCGCGCACAATCCTTGTCTTGTTTGGTGAAAACGTCAAGCACAGACAACACCTGCCGGTAGCCCAGCGAGCGGTTGAACACCAGCGTCCGCGAGTTTGGCGCCCAAGACGGATTCTGGCCTTCGACCAGAATCGTCGGCGGCGCGCTGCCGTCCGCCGGCACCACGCAGATGTTGAAGTCGCCCATTTGCGACGTGAACGCGATCCATTTGCCGTCCGGCGACCAGTCCGGCTCCGTGGGATTCGCCGCGCCGGTGGTGCTGATGTATTGCACCGCGCCGCCGCCCGCTGGAACTTTCGCCAGCCGGCGACGTTCATTATGTTTCGTCTCGAAACAAATCCATTCGCCGTCCGGCGACCACACCGGCGAGGAATCCTCGACGCCCGTAGTGATTTGTTTCAGATTCGTGCCGTCGGCGTTGCACACCCAGATGTTGGCGCTGCCGGATTTGCTCAACACCATCGCAATCTTCGCGCCGTCCGGCGATGCCGCCGCGCTCGTGTTCAAGCCCGAATACGCCGCGATCTTGCGCCGCTGCCCGCTCGTTAGGCTGTGGTAAAAAATGTCCGGGTTGTCCAGCGCGTAAGAAGTGTAATACAGCGCGAGCCGGCCCGGCACCCACGCGGGCTTGGCGACGATGGCGTTGTCGGAAGTGATGCGCTGGGCGTTGTGGCCGTCAAAATCCGCGACGTAAATTTCGCCCGCGCCATAGCCGGACGGTTGCGACTTGAACGCGATTTTCGTCTGGCCGATGCCTTTTTTCCCCGTGACCGCCAGCACGATGTCATCCGCAAACGCGTGCGCCTGCCGTCGCAAGCTCGCGCCGTTGTAGCTGCGCGAGAGCAGCACGCGCCGCGCGAACTTGTCCGTCAAATTGCCGCTGATGCCGCCCGCGTCGCTGCCGTTGATGAGATACTGCGCCGCGTCCGGCGTGACGAAACTGAAACCTTGAACCGTCAGGTCAAATTTCAAAACCTCCGCGCCCTCGCCGGTGAATCCGCTCATGGAAACGGGAATGGGTGGCGTCATGCCGGGAACCGGGATGCGCTCGTTCATGTGAAGGTTGCCATTTTCTTGCGCCAACAGCGGCGTGGCTGCGATCATCAAACTTGCGAAGAATAATTTTGTCAGTTTTGAAAATGTTGTCATAGCGTGCTGGTTCGTGTGGCGTTGAAATCGATATTGTAGGTGCGTTGCTGGTCTTTGGAATCGTCGGGAAATTCGCCAATAAAACTCACGCGATCCAGCATACGCTGAACCGCATTGTCCACCGAAGCATCACCGGACGAGGTGACAATGCGGGAAGAAATCACGCTGCCGTTTCTGGCAATGGTGACAGAAAATCTGACCACGGCAGCGGTGCTGGCCATATTGTCCGGGGCAATCCAAGCTTGATGATAAGCACTGACCACCGCCGCGCCATAATTTGCGTAAGACACGCTGCTATTGCCGGGCATATTGATTTCCGTGGCGGTCGAGGAATTTTCCTTGATGGCGCGCATCGCCTCGGCCAAGGCCCTGGCTCTTGCCTTGGCCAGACGTTTGGCCTCGCGCTCATCAGCATCGCTCGCGGTTGTGACTTTCGGCACAGTGCGCGTGACTTGGTTCAAATCCACCTTAACCGTGTGCGGTTGTGGCTTGCTGGACGTCTCTTTCGGCGTCAAATCATCCGGCGAAATTTTTGGCGGCTCCGGCGTGAAAAGTTTTTCCACGCGCTGCACCAAGGTCGGCGTAGGCGGCGTTGGCGGCGTGACTACGGGTTGTGGTTGCGGCGGAGTCGGAGTCGGCTGCGGCGGGACAACTGGCGTTGGCGCGGGCAGCTGCGCGGCTTTGACGCCGCTGTTTAACTTCGCTTCGATTGTGGTTGACGAAATCACGTCCAGCATTTGCGTCTCGTCCGGCTTCTCATGATGCACAAAAAATGCCGAACCAAAAACCAAAATCAAGACCAGCAGCAGGTGAAAACCCGCCGTGGCGATGAGGCATTTTTTTTGCAGCCGGTTCATTTGGGCGTCGGGTCGGTGCGCAATGAGTAGCGCGTGATGCCGTATTTCTGGCAGCCGTCCAGCACCTGCGCCACGAGGTCGTAACGGCAGCCCGCGTCCGCGCGGATATAGACGACGAGATTCGGGTTGGCGCGATAACCCACGGCGAGCTGGTAAATCAGTTGCGCCAGCGACACCCGCCGTTTGTCGAGCGCGTAGTAGCCGGTGTTGGAAATCTCGACGGTGCGGATGTCGCTTTTATCAAGTTGTTGCTCGGTGCGGCCGCCGTGCGGCAGTTTCAGATCAATGCTTTTTTCGAGCAGCGGCGTGGTGATGACGAAGATGATGAGCAGCACGAACGCCAGATCCAGCAACGGCGTGATGTTGATGTCGCTCAACGTCACCAGCGAATTGCGTTGGGAAAAACGGCGCATGAAAATTATTCCTCGGCGAGAAATTCCGTTTCCATTTTCGACACCAGTTCCTGCGCGAAGTTGTCCAGCTCGACCGTGAACGCGCGCAGGTTGTGGACGAGCCAGTTGTAGCCAAACATCGAGGGAATCGCGACGAGCAAACCCGCGACCGTCGTGATGAGCGCGGCGGAAACGCCCGGCGCCATCGCCGCCATCGTCGCGGAACCCTGCTGTGCGATGCCGGCGAATGTGCTCATCACGCCCCAGACCGTGCCGAGCAGACCCAGAAACGGTGCGCCGCTCACCGCGATGGCCAGCAGGATCAGGCCGGATTCCAGTTTCAAAGATTCTTTAGCGACGACGTTTTCGATGGCGCGCTTGATGTGCTCCATGTTTTTGAGCGTGATCTGCTGTTTGGTGCGGTCGCCGCCCGGCCCACGCAAACGCGCGTCGAGCTGCACGCAGCCGGCCTGATACACCGCGTAAAGCGGACAGCCTTCGACCTGCAACTTGCGGTCGAACATATCCAGCACGGCTTTCTGGGAAGTGAATTCCTGGCCGAACAGCGAATTCAGTTTCCGCGCGCGGCGCATCTGGATGACCTTGGACATCATCACAAACCACGCGGCGATGGAGAAAACGAAGAGCAGCGCGATGATGGCTTTCGCCTCCACCGTCGCCTTGTCCCAAATGTAAAGGAGTTCAGCCTGGTTGGCGGCCGCCCCGATGAGTGTAAAAGATATCCCGCTCATAAAATTCAAAACTTGGTGGTGAGGAACCGGTTTTTGGCCAAGTGACGGTGTCCGAGCATTTGACCGTCACGCCGATTATCATTGTCGGCGGGGGAAATTGCAAAAACTTTTTTGTGCGAAAAATCGAATCGCGCTTTGCCCCGCCGCCAAAATCGCTTACAAGAAACCCATGTCGCAACCGCGCCGCATCGCCTTGCTGCTCGCCCTCGCCACCTTCGCGCTGTATCTGCCGGTGGCGTGGTTCGGCTTTGTTGTCTATGACGACGGCCTCTACGTCACCGATCAGCCCATCGTGCAGGCCGGCGTGACGTGGGCGGGCGTGAAATGGGCGTTCGTCACCATGGCCGCGAGCAACTGGCATCCGCTGACGTGGCTTTCGCACATGATTGACTGCGGCGTCTTCGGCCTGAATCCTGCCGGGCCGCACGTCGTGAACGCCTTGTTTCATGCGGCGAATGTCGCGCTGCTCTTCACGCTGCTGATGCGGATCACAAATAAATTATGGCCGTCCGCGTTTATCGCCGCGCTGTTCGCGTGGCATCCGTTGCACGTCGAATCCGTCGCGTGGATTGCCGAGCGCAAAGATGTCTTGAGCACATTTTTCACGCTGCTCGCGCTGCTGAATTACGCGCGCTACGTTGAGTTGTCCAAAGTCCAACTTGCCGCGCCAGAGCACAGCGGTGGCGGGAGTAAAAAGTCCAAAGTTTATTTCGCGTGGAGCTTGGTGACTTTCGCGCTCGGCCTGATGGCGAAACCCATGCTCGTCACTTTGCCGTGCGTTTTGTTGCTGTTGGATTTCTGGCCGCTCAAAAGAGTTGCGGTTTGCAAGTTGCAAGTTGAAGGTTCGGAGCCGCGCAACTTTCAACCTTCAACCTTCAACCTGCAACTGCTCCTTGAAAAAATTCCATTTTTTCTGATCAGCGCCGCTTCCTGCGCCATCACATTTCTCGCGCAATCGCAGCGCGGCAGCGACGCCGTCGTCTCGCTCGAAACCGTGCCGCTGCATTACCGGCTCAAAAGTGTTCCGCTGGCATACGTCGAATATTTGGAGAAAACTTTCTGGCCGGCCAAGCTCGCCATTTTTTATCCGCTCCACGAAAAAATTCCTGCCGCCACCGTCGCGTTGTCTGTCGCGCTGCTAGTTTTAATTTCACTCGCCACGCTGTGGCTTTACCGCACACGGCCATATCTATTCACCGGCTGGTTCTGGTTCCTCGGCACGCTCGTGCCCGTCATTGGCCTCGTGCAGGTTGGCGGCGCCGCGCTCGCTGACCGATATAGTTATCTGCCGTCCGTCGGAATTTTTATCGCCGTCACGTTTACCGTGTGCGACTTGGCCGCACACTTCAAAATTTCAAAGTGTATCCTCGCTGGAATTGCCATTTTCATCCTCGCCACCTGCGTCATCACGACGGAAAACCAACTTCAACATTGGCGAAACAGCGTCACGCTCTTCCAGCACGCGCTCGCCGTGACCACCGACAACGACGTTGCCCGCGACAATCTCGGCGTCGCGCTCGAACAGCAAGGCCGCCTCGCCGAAGCCGCCGAGCAATACCGCGCCGCCGCCAAACTCGAACCCGACCGCTATCAAGGCCATCACAATCTCGCCAACGCACTCGACCGCCTCGGCCATCCGGCGGAGGCATTGGCCGAACATCGTGAAGCCGTGCGGCTCGGTCCGGATGTGCAGTTTCTGCATCACGTCCTCGGACTCGCACTCGTGACCGCTGGCAAAGACGATGAAGCCTTAAAAGAATTTGCCACCGCCGCGCAGCTCGACGCGCATTATCCTTGGCCGCACGTCGAGATCGCAAAAATTTATCTCCGACAAAACCGTGACCCCAACGCGCTCGACGAATTGCGCACCGCGCTGCGCATTGACCCGGACGACATCGAAATCCTGACCTTCACCGCACAGGTTTTGGCAGCGTCCGAAAATCCCGCCACGCGCAACGGCCAGGACGCGTTCGCGCTCGCCGCCAAGGCCAACGCGCTCGCCAATGGACGGCAGCCAAATGTGCTCGACGTGCTTGGCATGGCCTGCGCCGAACTGGGAAAATTTGACGACGCCCAAATGGCCGCGCAAACCGCGCTCGACACCGCCAGCGCGTTGGAATTAAAAAATGTCGCGCCAATCCAAAAGCGGCTGCAACTTTACAGAAACCACCAGCCGTGGCGCGAAACTTTCGGCGCGACCAATGCGCCGCCGAAAAATTAGGCGGAGATGAGCGCGGTCAATGTTCGCCGCACCTGCGGATTTTTCAGAACGGCTTTCAGTTCAAATTTTTTGCCGAGCCACGACAGCGTGAAGATTTTTTCCGATGCTAAAAATTGTTCCAGCAATTTTGCATTCGATTTCGTCGCCGCGTCCGGTTTTTCTGGCGACATCAAAATTACTTTTGCCTTTACGCGTAGATTTTTCGGCAGCGCTGCGAGCGTCAGTAAAATATGATTTGCCGCGCCCAGTTTATTTTGCGCGACGACGATGGGCGTAGCGCGCAAGTCGGTAATTAAATCCCGCGAATCAAAATTTTCCCCGAGCGGACTCAACAAACCGCCCGCACCTTCGACCAGCGTCACGGCGAATTTTTTCTGCATCGCGCGGATGTGCGCGAGCACTTGCGCGCGCGTGACGGATTTTTTTTCCAGCTTCGCCGCGAGCGCGGGTGCGATGACGGCGCGAAAATGCCACGGATTGATTTCGTCCAATTTTAATGAGCCATCCAGCGCGTCGCAAAGCGATACCGCATCGTCGCGGTTGCCGGAACAAATGGGTTTCAACGCGGCGACTTTCACGCCGCGCGTGTGTAAAAATTTTGCCAGCAGCGCGGTCAAAACGGTTTTGCCGACGCCGGTGTCCGTGCCGGTGATGAAGAAAGTTTGCTTCACTTGGCGGACATGAAAGCGGAATCATCCGTTTTGCGCCACCAAAACAATTTGCCATCGCGCCGCCGGTTATTTATGCTGAGCGGCTCGTTTAACCTTTAATTTACTGTGAACGTAACTGTTGAAAATTTGGCCCCGTGCAAAAAGCTCGTGCGGGTGGAACTGGACGTAACCGCCGTTGACTCGGCGTTTGACGCCATCGCGAAGGATTATCAAAAGCAGGCCGCGCTGCCGGGTTTTCGCCCGGGCAAAGCGCCGCGAGACATGGTGATCAAAAAATACGACGCGGAAATCAAGGACGAAGCCAAGCGTAAGTTGATCGGCGACGCCTACCGCAAGGCGATTGACGAACAGAAAATTTCCGTGGTCGGCTATCCCGACATCGAGGAAGTTCAATTCGGTCGCGGCCAAAGTTTGCAGTTCACCGCGACGATCGAGACCGCCCCGGAATTTCAACTCCCGGAATACAAGGGTTTGCCCGCCACGTTTGAAACGAAGTCCGTGACGGACGCGGATGTGGAACGCGCGCTTGATTTGTTGCGCGGCCAGCACGCGAGTTACAACACGGTCGCGCGTCCGCTCGCGAACGGCGACATCGCGGTGGTCAATTACAGTGGCACTTGCGACGGCAAGGCCATCACCGAACTCGCGCCGACGGCGAAGGGTTTGACCGAGCAGAAAAATTTCTGGGTGGAGACGACGGAAGGAAAATTCATTCCCGGTTTCGCCGCGCAGCTCATCGGCGCGAACGCCGGCGACAAACGCACGGTGAATGTTGATTTTCCGGCAGATTTCGTGACGAAGGAATTGCAAGGCAAGAAAGGCGTCTATGAAGTCGAGCTGGTCGAGGTGAAGGAAAAAGTTTTGCCGCCGATTGACGATGAGTTGGCAAAAAAATATGACGCGGACAATTTGGAACGGTTTCGAGCGGTCGTTCGCGTAGATTTGGAAAGGGAATTGAAACAGACACGCTCGAATGCGCTACGCAGTCAGGTCGTCAAGGAATTGCTCAGCAAGGTGAATTTTGACCTGCCGGAATCGGCAGTCGCCCACGAGACGCGCAATGTGGTTTATGATCTGGTCCGCCAGAACACGCAGCGCGGCATAGCGCGCGAACTCATCGAGCAGCAGAAGGATGAAATTTATTCTGTCGCCGCCGTCAACGCCAAGGAGCGCGTGAAGTTGGCGTTTCTCGTCGGGCGCATCGCGGAGCAGGAAAAAATCCAGGCCTCGCAGGAGGACGTGCTCAAGCGCGCGCAGCAGCTGGCGGCGATGTATCAGACGCCGTTCGAGCAGTTCATCAAGGATTTGCAGAAGCGGAACGGCGTGAACGAACTTTACGAGCAGGTGCTGCATGAAAAAGTTCTGGAACTGCTCGAGAAAAACGCCATTATCACCGAGTCCGCCCCGGCAAAGTAACCTTTTGGTTACTTTACGGCGGCCGGCGGCGTCTGGTTTGCCAATGAAAATAATCGGTGTCATTTTGTTTCTGGCCGTGAGCCTGCCTTGGTTGTCCGCGCAGACGAACGTCCCGCCCGCCCGCCCGTTGTCACTGCAAGACTGCTTTGCGGAGGCGCTGAAGCATAATTTTGACGTGCAGGTGGAGCAGTTGAACCCGGAAATCTCGCTCTACAATTTGAAGAGCGCCTACGCTGGCTACGACCCGATCTTCACCCTTTCCGGCGAGCACCGATATAACGATTCCGGCTCGGTGTTTCAAAACGGCCAGCAAGTCGCCGGCTCGGAATACAACGAGCAGCTTTACAGTTCGGGCTTTTCCGGCGGCACGCCGTGGGGCATGACCTATGATTTGGGCGGCAATGTTTCGCGAACCACCGGCATAAATTCCCTGACCAATGGGATTTCTTCCGGTCAGGTCGGCGCGCTGACGCTCACCCAGCCGTTGCTGAAAAATTTCTGGATTGATGACACGCGGCTGACCATCCGGCTCAACAAAAACCGGCTGAAATTTTCCGAGCAAGGTTTGCGCGAGCAAATCATTACGACGGTGACCGCCGTGGAGAACGCCTATTACGAACTCATCTTCGCCCGCGAAAATGTGAACGTGGAGCAGGAAGCGCTCGTGCTGGCGCAGACGCAGTTGGATCAGGACAAACAGCGCGTGGAGGTCGGCAGCCTCGCGCCTTTGGACGTGCAACAGGATCAAGCGCAGGTGGCGCAGAGCCAAGCCAATTTGATCGCGGCGCAAAACACATTGTCCGTAGATCAAAACGCCTTGAAAAATCTGCTCACGGATGATTACACCGCGTGGCACGGCGTGGAAATCCAGCCAACCGCGACGCTGACGGCGCAACAGCAGTTGTTTGACGTGCAGGATAGTTGGAACAAGGGCATGACGGAACGCCCGGATTTGCTGCAGGCGCGCTTGAACGTCGAGGAGCAGGGCATCCAGTTGAAATATTATCGCAACCAACTTTTTCCCGAAGTGGACCTGATCGGCAGCTACGGTTACAACGGTGCGGGGCAGGATTTCAACGATACGTTCAACCAGTTCGCCGCCGCCGACCGGCCATTTTACAGTTACGGCGCGCAGCTTTCCATGCCGTTGAGCAACATCGGCCCGCGCAACCAGTTCAAATCCGGCAAGGTGACGGAGAAACAATTGCTGCTCCAGCTCAAGCAGCTTGAGCAAAATGTCATGGTGGAAATTGACAACGCCGTCGAAGCCGCCAAGGCCGACTGGGAAAGCGTGGACGCCACCCGACAGGCGCGCACTTATGCCGAGGCCGCGCTCGACGCCGAGCAGAAAAAATACGCCGTCGGCAAGAGCACCACGTTCACCGTGCTGCAATTGCAGAACAACCTGACTTCCGCCCGCTCGCAGGAAATCCGCGCGCTCGCCAATTACAACCAGGCGCTCGCCAACCTCGCCGCCGCCGAAGGCAGCTCGCTCCAGCGCGACAAGCTCGACCTCGACGCGAAGTGACCGGCATGGCTGGCGACGACAAAAAATTCCGTATCGGCTCCGTGCCGTATCTCAACGCCGCGCCGCTTACGCGCGATATTGACGGCGAACTCATCTTCGCGCCGCCGTCCAAGCTCGCTGAAATGCTCCGGCGCGATGAACTGGACGCCGCGCTCGTCAGCATCACCGAAGTTTTGCTGAACGACCGTTACGACATTCTTGACGGCGTCGCCATCGGCTCGCTCGGCGAAGTTTACAGCGTCATTCTCGCGTACAAAAAACCGCTCGCCGAGGCGACGGAAATTTTCTGCGACACCGCGTCGCTGACCAGCGTGAATCTGCTGAAAGTTTTGCTCGCGGAAAAAAACTTGTTCCCGCAATTCAAGCCGCTGGAAAATTACGCCGCTGCGCCGGAGAAAGATTTTGTCCTGCTCATCGGCGACCCGGCGATTGAATTTCAGCGTTCGGCGCATTCGCACGGGATTTTTGACCTTGGCCTGGCGTGGACGGAGTTGACGAATCTGCCCTTTGTTTATGCGGTCTGGGCGCTGCGGCGCGGGATCGAGAACAAGGCCTTGCGCAGCGAACTGAAGCAGGCGAAACGCTTTGGCATGGAGACGCTGGATCACATCATCGAGACGCGTGAGGAGTTTGATGCGGATTTCCGGCGCGATTATTTCGAGTGGCACATCCAATTCCATCTCGGCGAGGACGAGAAGCGCGCCATCGCCAAATTTTGCGAGCTGCTCCGCCAACACAACCTCGGCCCGGTGTTCGCGCCGAAGTTTGTTTCATGAATTCAATCTTCTAACTGACCGCGTCCGAAAGATTTTGGAGAAGGTATGGCGGCTTTTGTTCGTCGTAACGTGTGTAACAGAACAAAAATGCCGAATCAAAATTATGTTTGTAATAAATCTTGTCAATTTCATCCGGTATCAATGAATAGGATGAAGCGATAAAACGATCCATTACTATGACCAGCCAAACCTTATTGCATTTCTTCCTATAATCTCCAGTTAGAGCACTTTTCTCGTCTAAAATAGTTTGTAATTGTTGCGAACGTATTGTGGGGACAAAACTTGCCAGAGGATTTTTCCAAAAGCTTGAACCTTTAGTTTTTTGGATGCTCAATCCAGCAATGCCGGCAATTTCGATTTCATGTGGTCGAATGAACTCCAAACTATCACTTCTTTGGAATTTTTGTTCTGCTATCAAAACAAGTTTAGATGCCATGTCGGCGATTTCAGAATTTTTACAGCAAAAATTCAAATCGAAATGGACAAATACATACGCGTTTAACAAACCTCGCTGGTCGGCAACCTCCTTTGCCTTTTGCATGATTTTATTTCGAACAGCCTCGCGTTGTTGTAATGGAGACTGACTCGTTCCTGCCATGTCTCGGAAAATTTTTGTTACTTCAATGCCTATTACTTCATCTCGGCATTTTATCAAAAAATCAGGGCGCTCATCGGGACAAATACTTCCGTCAGGAAAATGTGGATAATTTTTTTTGAATTCATCCAGATAAAACCTTTCAGTTTCTTTATTCACGAGACCAATCTAGCAATTTTGGAGGTTAGAACTTCGTCAGCTTTTCCAGTTCCTTCACACGCTTCTCGATGTCGGCGCGTTTGGCTTTTGTAGTGGCATTCAAACCAAAACCTTCGCAGCAGAACGACGCGGTGACGCTGCCGTAAACCATCGCGCGGCGGATGTTCGCATCAATCGAACCTTTGGCCGTGGCGAGATAACCCATCAGGCCGCCGACGAAGGAATCGCCCGCGCCGGTGGGATCTTCGACCGTGTGCAGCGGATATGCGGGGCAAATGAAAACGCCTTTCGGGCCGGACAGCACCGAGCCGTGCGAACCTTTTTTGATGATGACGTATTTCGGGCCGAGCTTGTGGATTTTTTTCAGCGCGACGAAAAGGTTGTCTTCCTTCGTGAGCAGTTCCGCCTCGCTGTCATTGAGCACAAAGCCATCCACGCGCTTGAGCAGTTTGAGCAAATCGGCGGGCGCAATGTTGATCCACAAATCCATGGAGTCCGCGACGACAAACTTCGGGCGGCGCAACTGGTCGAGGACGGAAAGCTGCAACGCGGGCGCGATGTTGCCGAGCAAAACAAATGGCGCGTTTTGATACACTTTCGGCAGCACCGGCGAAAAAGTTTCGATCACGCCGAGTTCCGTCGCGAGCGTGCGGCGGTTGTTCATGTTCACTTCGTATTCACCTGACCAGTGAAAGGTTTTCCCCGGCAGAATTTGCAAGCCGGCGAGGTCAATTTTGTGTTTGTGATACAGCTCGATGTATTTCTTCGGAAAATCTTCACCGACGCCGCCGACGAGTTTCACCGGCGAAAAAAAACTGGCCGCAACCGCCGCGTGGCTGGCCGAGCCGCCGAGCAGGCGCGGATTTTCCGCCGTCGGAGTTTTGATGGAATCGAGTGCGGTCGTGCCGACAATTAAAACGCTCATAATTAGTTGATAGTTGATGGTTGAAAGTTCAGAGCAGGAAAATGGAGCGGTTTACTTTTTCTGGATCAATTCAATTTCGTAACCTTCGGGCGCGTCAATGAAGGCAATCATCCCGCTGGAACTGGGCGTCGGCCCGTCGGAAAATTTTAGGCCGAGTTTGGTCAGGTGTTTGCCAAATTCTTCGAGGCTGTCCACCGCGAACGCGAGATGCGTGAGGTCGGGCTGCACCTCCACCGGGCCGGCGGCGGGATACGAACAGATTTCAATCTCCTCCTCGCTGCCGGGCGTTTTCAGAAAAACGAGTTCCGAGCCGCGCGGCGATTTGTGGCGGCGCGCTTCGGCGAGACCGAGCACCTCGCGGTAAAATTTCACGGTGCGTTCGAGATCGTTCACGCGGTAGCGCGTGTGGAGGAGTTTACCAACTTTCATGCGCAGAGGATAGTGGTTGAAATTTTGCCGCGCAATTTTTCATTTCCCGCCGCGTCCATCTGCGGCATGATGTTCTCATGGGCAAACGACGCGAAGCGCGGGAACGCGCAGTGCAATTTCTGTTTCAGCACGACCTGAACCCGCCGGAAAATCTCGAACTCGAGCTGGCGACGTTCTGGAATTCCCAGCGCGCCGCCGCGATTGAAGACGAAAAATCCGGCCACGCCAAATGGGGCGAAGTCACCGAACTGCCGCCGCCGACCGTGGACGAGGCAGAGTTGCGGCTGTTTTCCGAACCGCTCATCAAGGGCGTGCTGCAACATCGCGACGCGATTGACGAACACATCAAGAAGCACGCGAAAAACTGGGACTTCCACCGCATCGCTGCCGTAGATCGCAACGTCATGCGCCTCGCCATTTACGAGATGCTGCATCGCGACGACATCCCGCCCGCCGTCAGCATCAACGAGGCGGTGGACATCGCCAAAAAATTTTCCACCGAGGACAGCGGCAAGTTTGTGAACGGAATTCTCGACAAGATTCGCGGTGAAATTTTGCGTCCGGCCCGAACCGCGAAATGAAATTTGCCGATCTGCATCTGCACACGCAATTTTCCGACGGCACGTTCACGCCGGAAGAGTTGGTTGGGCGCGCGGACAAGCTCGGCTTTGCCGCCATCGCGCTGACGGATCACGATTCGGTCGAAGGTTGCGCGCGCGCGGCGGCGGCCTGCGCGGCGGTGCAGATGGAATTCATTCCCGGCGCGGAACTCACCGCTGAACATGACGACACCGAAGTCCACATCCTTGGCTATTTTCTCGACACGCAAAACAAAGTGTTGCTCGACCGCATCGGAAAATTTCAAGCCGTGCGGCAAAATCGCATTTACGAAATGTGCGCGGCGTTGAACAAGCTCGGCATTCCACTCAAGGCGGAATCGGTTTTTGCACTGGCGAACTGCAAATCGCCGGGACGTCCGCACGTCGCGCGCGCGCTGGTGAAGGAAAAGCTCATCGGCAATTTGGACGAAGCCTTTGAAAAGTATCTCAAGAAAGGCCGCCCCGCGTGGGTTCCGAAAAACAAGATGTCCGCGCTCGAAGGCATCGAGTTGATCCATCAAGCCGGCGGCCTCGCGGTGATGGCGCATCCGGGTTTGAACCGCACGGACGACATCATTCCCGGCTTGGTGAAAGCCGGTCTCGACGGTATCGAATGCTTTCACACCAAACATTCCACCGTGATGTCCGAGCGCTATCTAGAGATCGCGGAGAAATATGATTTGCTGGTCACCGGCGGTTCCGATTGCCACGGGTTCAGTAAAAAGCAGCCGCTCATCGGCACGGTCAAACTGCCTTACGAGCACGTCGAGAAAATGAAGGCCGCCAAAAAAATTGCCGACGAAAGGCGCGCCGCCGCAAAATAATTTGTTTATTCTGCATTTTTAATTCTTCGTTTCCAAAATGGGACTCTTCGCCAAATTCAAAGCCGGACTCGCCAAGACGCAGAGCAAGCTCGTCCACGAAATCAAACGCATTGTCACGCGCTCGCCCAAACTGACGGCGGACTCGATTGAAGAACTTGAAGCCGCGCTCATCGCCGCCGATTTGGGCATGGCGATGACGGAACAAATTATTTCTGCCGTAAAAAAAGCCTACGAATCGCAAGGCGGCGCGGGACTGGATTATCTCGCCATCGCGCGCGCGGAGATCGAAAAAAGTTTATCCGCGAATAATCCGAAGCTGCGCGAAATTCCCGGCAGCGTTTGCATCGTCTCCATCGTCGGCGTCAACGGCACTGGCAAAACGACGACGAGCGCGAAGCTCGCCAATTATTTTCAGGCGCAGAAAAAATCCGTGCTGCTCGCCGCGTGCGACACGTTTCGCGCGGCGGCCATTGAACAATTAAAACTTTGGGGCACGCGTCTGAAAGTTGAAGTCATTGCGAGCGCTTACGGTTCGGACGCCGCGTCCGTCGCGCACGATGCCGTCACCGCTGCGCTTGCGCGCAAGGCGGATTATCTTTTTATTGATACCGCCGGACGCTTGCATACGAAATCCAATTTGATGCAGGAATTGCAAAAATTGCATCGCGTCATCGGCAAGCAGCTCGCGGGCGCGCCGCACGAAGTGTTGCTCGTGCTCGACGGCAGCACCGGCATGAACGCGCTGAATCAGGCGCGCGAATTTCACAAGGCTGTGCCGCTGACCGGCCTCATCGTGACCAAGCTCGACGGCACAAGCAAAGGCGGCATGGTCGTGGCGATTCAAAAAGAGCTCGGCCTGCCCATCAAATTCATCGGCCTTGGCGAGCAGCCGGATGATTTGCAGCCGTTCGATGCGAAGCAATTCGCACAGGCGCTATTCGAGGAATGATTTCACCCGCGACAGCTTTCGCCTTTTCTTTCAACGGCCAGCAATTACGCTTTTGCCATGAGTCATCTGTCACGCGCCATTGAAGATTCCATCGTCACGTTGCGCAGTTTGTCCGCGCTCGAAGAACCGCTGGATCGTGCCGCGCAACTGATTTTGCGCAGCCTGACTTCCGGCAAAAAACTTTTGGTCTGCGGCAACGGCGGCAGCGCGTCGGACGCCACGCACCTCGCCACGGAATTTCTCTGCCGCTTCAAGGATGACCGTCGGCCGTATCCCGCGATCTCGCTCACGGCCAACGGCGAATTCATGACCGCTGTCTGCAACGATTATCACGCGGACGAAATTTTTGCGCGGCAAGTCTGGGGACTCGCGGAAAAGGGCGACGTGCTCATCGGCATCACGACGAGCGGCAAATCAAAAAACATTTTGCGCGCACTGGAAGAAGCCAAACGCAAAGGCGTCGAGAGCATCGCGATTCTTGGCCGCGACGGCGGTTTCACGAAAGGCGCGGCGACGATTGATTTGATTGTGCCCGGCACGGTGACGGCGCGGATTCAGGAAGCGCAAAAGGTTTTGTTCCACGCGCTCTGCGAAATGGTGGAAGAAAAACTGCCCAAATAGTGATTAAAAATAATCTGGTTCGTTGCCAGCTTTCCACTTGATGTTGCAGCCGATGCTGGCGACTTGAAATTCCGAAGTTGATTTTCCAGCGAGCACGGCGTCGAGCGCGGCACGCAAATCTTTTCCCGTGACAGGAATCCCATTGCCCGGACGGCTCGCGTCAAACTGGCCGCGATAAACTAATCGGCGACCGCGATTAAAAAGGAAAATGTCCGGCGTGCAGGCGGCGCGATAACTTTTGGCAACGGCCTGCGTCTCGTCGTAAAGATACGGAAAAATGTAGCTGGCGGCTTTCACTTCGTCCTTCATTTTGGCCGGACTGTCGGCGGGATAATTTTTCGCGTCGTTGGCATTGATGCCGACGATGCCGACATTTTTGGGCGCGTAGTCGCGCGCGAGTTGGGCGAGTCCGGCGCGAATATGGACAACATTCGGACAATGGTTGCACATGAAGATCACGGCGAGCGAGGCCTTGTCCTTGAAGTCGGCGAGCGAAATAATTTTGCCGGCGGTGTCCGGCAGTTTGAAATCCGGCGCGGTTGTGCCGAGCGGCAGCATGGTGGAAGGTGTCAAAGCCATGCGGGAAATATAAGTCCAATGTCCAAAGTCTAAAGTCCAAAGTTGTTTCAGTTTGCGCGCCAACGTGAATTGTGAAAAAGCTCGTAAATCGTAAATCGTAAATCGTAAATTGAGGCAGATGGCCAAGAACATTGTTTATTTCGATCTGGAAACGCAGAAGTCCGCCGATGAAGTCGGGGGCTGGGGCAATATTTCCAAGATGGGCATGAGCGTCGGCGTGACTTACAGCACCGCGCGCGGCGAATATAAAATCTACGGTGAGCCGCAAGTCAACGACCTCATCAACGAACTGCAACGCGCCGATCTTGTCGTCGGTTTCAACAATCTGCGGTTCGATTACGAAGTGCTGCACGGCTATTCCGCGCTCGACCTGACGCAGATTCCGACGCTCGATATGCTCGTCGTGCTGAACGAAAAACTTGGCCACCGGCTCTCGCTGGATTCCATCGCGAACGCAACGTTCGGCGTGGAAAAAACGGCGGAAGGTTTACAGGCAATCGAATGGTTCAAGCATGGCAAGCTCGCGGAGATCGCGGAGTATTGCTGTTACGACGTGAAAATCACCAAGCTCGTCCACGAATACGGCGCGCGGCAGAAACAACTGCATTACACCAACCGCTTCGGCAAAAAATTGACCGTGCCAGTGAACTGGTGAAGGCGATTTAGTTTTCCGCTTTCAATTTCAAAACGGCCTTGCGCAACTGCAATGCCAGTTCCTTGCGGTCATCCGTCGTTCGCTGAAATGTCCCGAAGCGCATCGTCGCGCGCACGCGCTTTTTGCCGAGTAGGTTGACCGCGTGCGGAAAAAAAGACTGGTCGCCCCAGTAACAGACTTCATTGCGCGCGTCGCCGCCGTCGAGTTCGTAATGCAGATAGCCAACGGAAATCGGATGATGACCTTTCGTGACCGGTTCAAGCAGCGGCGAGCGGAACGGCAAAACTTCCTCGCTGTTCGTGCTCGTGCCTTCGGGAAAAACCACAATCAACGCGCCCGCATCCATTGTCGCCAAGATTTGATGGTTGATCGGCCCGACCTGTGTGCGGCGTTCGCGCTGGATGAAAATAGTTCCGGCCAGCGACGTGAGCCAGCCAATCACCGGCCATTGGCGCACCTCCGATTTGGAGACGAAAACCGCCGGGGTGATCGAGGCAATGACCAAAATGTCGAGATAGCTCAAATGATTTGAGACAAGCAAGCCAGTTTTTGGAACTGGCCCGCTGAAACTCACGGTGCAGCTGTAAATTTTGATGTGTCGGATGCACGCGCGATGCAGCCACGCGGCGCGCGCGATCGTGCGGTTTTTGGGCGACACAAATGCCGTCGTGAACAGATAATCAACGAGACTGGTGCCGATTTCAAAGCCAAACCAGATCAGTTTGAACGCCGCGCGAAAAGTCATGGGGCGTGATTATTTTGCCGTGCGTGCGGCGAGAAATTTTTCCACATATTTGCCGAGCAGGTCGGCTTCGAGATTTACCGCGTCGCCGACTTTTCGTTTGCGCAGCGCCGTAACTGCAAACGTGTGCGGAATGATCCAAATGCGGAAACTTTTTTTCTGCACGACAGCAACGGTCAGGCTGATGCCATCCACCGTGATCGAACCTTTGTGAACGACGTAACGCAGCACGTCCGGCGGCGCGGCGATGTCGAGCACATGATCCTTGCCCGCGCGCTCCCAGCAGATAATTTTGCCGAGGCCGTCCACATGGCCGGTCACGAAATGGCCGCCCAGTTCGCCGTTCGCGCGTAAGGAGCGTTCGAGATTCACGAGCGAACCGACTTGGGCGAATTGAAAATTCGTCCGTTGCCAGCTTTCCTGCAGCAGGTCGAACTGAATCAGCTTGGATTTTCCGCGTGCCGAAATTTTCACCGTCGTCAGGCAGCAGCCATTGACCGCCACGCTCGCGCCAAGTTTTAATCCGCGCCCGCAAACATTCGCGCGCACGGTCAACGCGATGGAATTTTTCGTGGGCGTGATTTTTTCTATGACGCCCGTCTCCTCAACAATGCCGGTGAACATACAAAAACACAGTAGGGCAAAGCTGCCGTTTTGCCCATTTTTTTGTGAATCAAACACGGCTTCTATAATTGGGCAAAGTAGCAGCTTTGCCCTACTATTCAAACTTTCGCCGTCAGCAACAAATCTTCGCCCAGCTTGCGCCACTCGACCTCGTGAAGCTGGACAATTTCGCTCAAACTTTTCGCGCCGTCACCCGCCACGCCTTTGCGCGCGTCGCGACCGCCCAGAATTTTTGGCGCGTAAAAAAACGCCACGCGCTGCGCCAAACCGCCGAGCAAAAAAGACGCATTCACTTCGCCGCCGCCTTCGACCAACAGGCTCGTCACGTTTTCCGTGCCAAGTTTTTTTAGCAGCCAATTTAAGTCTAGTTTTGAATTTTTAATTTTTAATTTTGAATTGGCTGGCGGCGCAATAATGACCGTCACTTTTTTCGACAAAGCCGCCACGTGCTTTTGGGGCGCGTGTTTGCTGACAGCAATCGTCGTCATCGCCGCAAATTCGTCGCTCACGATTTTTGCATCCAACGGCGTCCGCGCGAATGAATCCAGAACAATCCGCCGCAAATTTTTGTTCTGACTTTTGACTTCTGACTTCTGACTTCTGCAAGTCAGACTCGGATTGTCCGCCAAAATCGTATTGATGCCGACGAGAATGGCATCTGAATTTTGGCGCAATTTCATTCCCTGCGCGCGCGCTTTTTCGCCAGTGATCCATTTCGATTCACCGCTCACCGTCGCAATTTTCCCGTCCAAAGTCATCGCCGCTTTCACGGTGACGAACGGCGTGCGCCCGACAATCCAGTGGTTGAAGGCCTCGTTCAACTCGGCGCATTCTTTGGCCAAAATTCCGTGAACGACTTCAATTCCCGCGCGCCGCAAAATTTTGAAACCTTTGCCCGCGTGTTTTGGGTTCGGGTCGGTCGCGCCGACGACAACTTTTTTTATTCCCGCCGCGATGATGGCGTTCGTGCAAGGCGGCGTGCGTCCATGTGTGCTACAAGGTTCGAGCGTGACATAAAGCGTCGCGTTGCGCGGAGATTGGCCGCGTTTTTGCGCATCGTGGAGTACCTCGATTTCTGCGTGCGGCAAACCGGCGCGCTGATGCCAGCCGCATCCGATAATCTTGCCACCTTTCACCAAGACCGCGCCGACCATCGGGTTCGGCGAAGTCCTGCCGCGTCCGCGCCGGGCGAGGCGAAGGGCGAGACGCATAAATTGGATGTCAGACATCGTCAAGCATCTTAACTGCTACTAAAGAAAATGCCAAAAGGATTGGAAAACCCAGAATCAATTGCCGTGCAGGTGCGGACGGTTCAAGAACAACAAAATGACCACCACCAGCAACACCATTACTCCACCAAAAAAAATGGTAAAAAAACGAATTTGTCTTTGATGCATCGATGGAGATCGTTTTCGCCTCACGACTCAAGTTATTGCAAGGGAACGCGTCTGGCAAATTTTTTCAGACAAAGAGTCGCGCCAAGAGCGGCGCGATCACCAGTGCCGGCAGGTAATTCGCCAGCTCCACGCGCCGCACTTCCAGCACCACCAGCGTCATCGCACAAATCACGATTCCGGCGGCGGCGTTGACGGCGGGCAGCGCGTGGTATGCCTCCAGCCACGGCAGCGCGAACGCGTGGACGGCGAACTCGATGTCATTGAGAAAAAAGAAAACCGGCAGCGCGGCCAGCGCCACCGGCCAGCGGAATGTTTTTACAAAACTAACCGTCGCCAGTCCGTCCATCACGGCTTTGAGCGCGAGCGGAAAAAAATAATCCGACAGTCCGTCCGTGACCGCGCCGAGGATTCCCAGCGGCGCGGCGCAAAACAAAATCGTGCCCGCAATGAACCCGCCGGCTGGCCGTGCCGTTGTAGCTCCGGCGGCGGCAAGCAATGTTGTCGCGTGGCGGCCAAGACGGTTGGAAATTTTTTGCAAACCAAGAATTTTACCCAACAGGCTGCCCAGCACGACCGCGAGCGCGGCGAGAAAAAGTTGTTTCACGACGGAGGTGAAATGGCCGCCGACATTCAGCCAGACCAGTTGCAAGCCGCAAAACGCGGTGAACGCGCCGAGCGCGGACTTGATCCAGTTCTGCGTGCGAGCCGAAAACCCGCCGCGCCCCGTCAGGCCAAGTAGCGCGCCGAGCAAAATGCCAAGGGCGTTGAGAAATGCGCCGATCACGCGCCGATTGTGCCGCGCGCGCGCGGCGATGGAAACGAAGAAAAGTTTCCTTTCGCCGGTTTGCACCTTAAAATTTGCGCCGAAAAATGTCTGGCCCAAAAAAAACTTCGCCGTGGTCATGGATTCCGACGCTTTATGTCGCGGAAGGCTTGCCCTACGCGCTGGCGATGTCGGTGTCCGTCGTACTCTACAAAAACCTCGGCGTCTCGAACGCGGCCATCGCTTTTTATACGAGCTGGCTGGGCTTGCCGTGGGTCATCAAGCCGCTGTGGAGTCCGCTGGTGGACATCCTTAAAACCCGGCGGCAATGGATCTGGGTGATGCAATTTTTTCTAGGCGTGCTGCTCGCGGGCGTGGCGCTGACGATTCCCGCGCCGCATTTTTTCCAATGGACGATGGTGTTTTTCTGGCTGCTCGCGTTCAACTCAGCGACGCACGACATCGCGGCGGACGGCTTCTATATGCTGGCGACGACGGAACGTGAACAGTCTTTTTTCAGCGGCGTCCGCAGCACATTTTATCGCGTGGCGACCATTCTCGCGCAGGGCGAATTTGTCAGCCTCGCCGGACAAATCCATTCGCGCACGGGAAATTATGCCTTTGCGTGGACAATGATTTTTGCGCTGGCCGCCGGAATTTTCCTATGCCTCGGTCTTTATCATTTTTTTATTTTGCCAAAACCCGAATCCGACCGGCCAAAAAAATTCAGTTCTGCCGACAATTTCCCCGCCGAATTTTCCCGGACGTTCGCCAGTTTTTTTGAAAAGCCCAAAATCATCACGCTGCTTTTATTTCTGCTGCTTTACCGGCTGGGCGAGGCGCAGCTCGTCAAGATGGTCCAGCCGTTTCTGCTCGACCCGCGCGCGGCGGGCGGACTGGGTCTGACGGATGATCAGCTCGGTTTGGTTTACGGCAAATTCGGCATCGGCGCGTTGATGCTTGGCGGTCTGCTTGGCGGATTTCTGGTTTCGCGATCCGGCCTAAAATTCTGGCTGTGGCCGATGCTGCTGGCGATTCATCTGCCGGACGCAGTCTTCATCTGGCTCGCGCAGGCGCAGCCGGAAAATCTTTTCGCCATCGGCGCGGGCGTCGCCGTCGAGCAATTCGGTTACGGCTTCGGGTTCACGGCGTTCATGCTTTATATGATCCGCATCGCGCGCGGCCCGCACGCGACGGCGCACTACGCGCTTTGCACCGGTTTCATGGCGCTCGGCATGATGCTGCCGGGAATGTGGAGCGGCTGGTTGCAGGAACAGCTCGGCTATAAATTGTTTTTTGTGTGGGTGATTCTCGCGACGATCCCCAGTTTTTTGGTCGCAGCGAAAATTCCTCTGGAGCCGGAGTTTGGCCGCAAATCATCCGATGACTGAAAACACAAAATCAAAAAACTGTTTTCCCGCGTGGGCGCACGGGCTGCTGGCCGGCCTCTGCTTGCTGCCGCCCGTGATGTTGGCGATTTTGCTGTGCCGCAATGCGGTCAATGTTCCTTACTGGGACGAATGGGACGACGATCTCGCCGGAATTTTTTTGAAGGCGCACGCCGGTGGTTTGAGCCTCGACGATTTTTGGACGCAACACAACGAAAGCCGCCTCGTCCTGCCGCGCGCGATTTTTCTGCTGCTCGGTGGGTTTTCCCACTGGAATCTGCTGCGCGAAGTTGCCTTTACTTTTTCCCTCGCGTGTGCCGCCGCCGCCATGATTTTCTGGCTCGGACGAAAAACTTTGGCTGGCCGTCCCGCAACCGCATGGTTGGTATTTTTTATCGCGAGCCTCCTGATTTTTTCGCCGACACAATACCAAGCGTGGCTGTGGGGCATGGAACTGATTTTGTATCTTCCGCTCGTCTGTATTCTCGTGAGCCTGCTGGTACTACAAACAAATTTGTCGGGACGGACAAAACTATTTATCTGCGCCGCGCTCGCCACGGCCAGCACCTATAGTTTCAGCAACGGCCTACTCGCATGGGTCGCGCTGTTCCCAATTCTGTTTCTGTCCGAAGGCTGGAGCGGGTTGCAGAAAAAAAAACGCGCTGCGCTGCTCTGGCTGTTCGCCTTGTTCGCCAACGTGGCCCTGTATTTCCAAGACTATCAATTTCCGCCGTCGTCGGGATTTTGGCGCGTGTTATGCCTCGATCCGCTGCGCGTGGTGGAATATTTATTAGTTTTTCTCGGCAACCCGCTGGTAAACCAAAATAGCGACAACGAAGTCACCGCCGGCATCATCATCGGCGGCGTGCAACTCATTTTGTTCATCGCCATTTGTATTTTAATTTTCCACTGGCGAAGAAATTTTGCCTTGATGAACCGCGTCTGGTCGTGGCTGACGCTTGGCGGCTATGGCATCTTGAGCGCATTGCTGGCCACGACCGGTCGCGCGGCGTTCGGCGCGGAACAGGCATTGTCACCGCGCTACGGAATTTTCGGCGTTTGCCTCACAGTGGCGTTGGTTTTTCTAGTGCCAATAATTTTATTTCACCGGGCCACGCCGAAAAATACGGCGCGTTTCGCAATTAATAAAAATAAAATCCGCGTCGCATTGGCCATACTCGGCGCAACCGTCGTCGTCCTGCACGCGCTGGCGTTTCCGGCAGCGGTCGTGAATCTGACCGTGTTCGGACTGGATTTGCGGCTGGCGAAAAGCAGCCTGAAATTTTTGGACGTGCTCCCGCCGCAGCCGGCGACGCTTGCCTTTTTGTGTCCCAATTATCCCAAGGTCAAAAACATGGCGGACGCGCTCGACCGCGCGGGCGTGTGGAATTATTCGCTGCACCAGACGCGGCGGCTCGCCGATTTCAAACAGATTCCGCCGCCCGCCCGCGCAATTGGCGTCATCGAAACTTCCCAGGTCATCGGCACAAATCTTTTCCTGTCCGGCTGGGCGATTGCACCAACGCGCCACGCGGCGGCGGATTGCGTGGTGTTCACCTGCGAGGCCACAAACATCGCACCGCAGATTTTCGCGCTCATGGATCAGCGATCCGTGCGAATGGCCTTGGTGAATAAATTTCACGACCAGATTTTTCTAGTCGCGGGCTGGCAAAAAAATTGTCCGCTCGCCGAACTCCCCAAGGGCGCGCTCACGGTGAAAGCGTGGAGCTACGATGTGGAAACGGACGCGCTCGCGCCACTGGCCAATGAAGTCCATCTCGACAACCGCTAAAAATAAATTGCTTTGAACGCGCCGCGCCGGACAGAATCCAAGTATCACAGATGAAACTGAACCGCCTGCTACTTTTGCTCGTCGCCATGTTCTCCGGCCTGACCGCTCGTGCCGAGCTTGCGTCGCTCTTCACCAATGTCACGGCCGCCGTCGCGCTGGCGGACCGGCCCAGCATCATTGTCATCCAATGCCACGGCCTCGCGCGCGGCGATTTGAGCTGCTACGGCCAGACGAATTTTCAGACGCCCAACCTCGACCGGCTCGCGGCGGACGGCATCCGCTTCACGCATTACACCGGTGGCGCGGACAGCGCGGCGACCACGGCGGCGCTGCTCGCGGAAAAAAATGCGGCGACCGGCGAACCCAACCTCGCGCAACGTCTCCAGCAAGAAGGTTATCACACCGGCCTCATCGGCGAATGGAGCCTGGGTGGACAGCCGTGGACGCGCGGCTTTGACGAGTTCGTCGGTTTTCTTGATGATGCGGAAGCGCAAAATTATTTTCCCGCGACGCTCTGGCGTTACGCGCCCGACAGCATCATTGATCCGGTGAGCAACCGCCTGTCCGCCTTCGTCGGCCGGGAAATGCTTTACCCGAACAGCGGCGGCAAAAAAGGCCAGTATCTGCCGGAATTGTTCGTCAGCGCGATGAACAACTTCGTGCGCGTCAACCAGCCAGACGCGGCGAACCATTACCGTCCGTTTTTTCTGCTCGTGAATCTGCCCGCGCCGCGCACCGCCACGACCGGCGCGGATGATTTTCCCGTGCCGAGCGACGCGCCGTTTTCCGACCAACCGTGGCCGCAGGCCGCCAAGAACCGCGCCGCGCTCATCACGCGTCTCGACGGCGGCATCGGCAGATTGTTTGAGCAGTTGGCGAAACTGCGGCTGACCAATAACGTCGCCGTGTTTTTCACGAGCAGTTCCGCGCCGGAAAAGTTCTCGGACACGAACCTCAATTTTCTTTTGCCCGCCGGTGATTTCCGCGATGAAAAAAATTCCGCACCGCTGCCGATGATTGTGGACTGGCCGGGAAAAATTCCCGCCGGACGCGCCAGCCGGTTGCCGTGGAGCGCGGCTGATTTTGCGCCGACGGCGCTGGCGATCGCGTTTGCGAAGCCGACGGACAGCTTCGCGGGAATTTCCATTTTACCAAACTTAATCGGTGCGCCGGAGAAAATCGCACCGGATTCGCCAAGCCTTCAGAATTTGCCGCCATAATCAGCGTGTCGGCGCGCTCGACGGCAGCGGCGTGAAATCGCGCTGCTGCTCAATTTTTTTCGCGGCCATGGCTACCCAAAAAACCGCCAGCACGATGAACAATACGATCGCCGCCGCCGCAAACCACGGCCATTTGAGTTTACGCTTTTGAGAATTGTCGTCCGGCTCGCTCATTTGAATTTTCACTTTAAACTTAATCCGTTCCAAACGCGATCAAGATTCCGGCTTGCAGCAACAAAACTAGACCGCGCGATTTTTTGGGTTAGATTGCCCGCCACGTTTCATGCACGAGACCGCGACGCCAGACAATCCGCCACCGCCGCCCGCGCCGGACAAGCCGGCTTACGGCGTTTTTCGCAACGCCGATTTTGTGCGCTATCTCGTCGCGCGCTTCATCGCGGCGCTGGGGATGCAGATGCTCGTCACCGCGCTCGACTGGGAACTTTACAAACGCGCGCACTCCGGCCTCGCGCTCGGCTTCGTCGGCTTGTCGCTCATGGTGCCGATGATTCTTTGCACGCTGCCGGCGGGACAAGTCGCCGACCGCTTCAACCGGAAAAAAATTATTCTCGGATCCACCCTCGCGCTGGTCGTCGCCAGTCTCGGCCTCACGCTCACGTCAGCTTTTATTGACCTGAACCAAAGTGTCGCGACGTTCCAGATGTTCGCCTACGCGCTGCTCGTCGTCATCGGCGTGGCGCGGACTTTTCTGTGGCCGGCCAGCGCGGCGTTCGTGACCGCGCTCGTCACGCGCGAGGAACTGCCGCGCGCCATCACCTTCAACAGCGGCGCGTTTCAGCTTTCGTGCGTGCTCGGCCCGTCCGTCGCGGGCGTCATCATTTGGCTCACACACGGCGCATGGCTGGTCTATGCCGCGAATGTTATTTTTGGCCTGACCGCCTTTGCGCTGGTCGCGGGCGTCCGGCACGAACACAAAATCCCGCCGCGCGAACCGGTTTCACTCAAGACCCTCGTCACCGGATTCAAATTTGTTTATCAGAACAAAATCATTTTAGGCACGATCACGCTCGATATGTTTGCCGTGCTGCTCGGCGGCGCGGTGACGCTGCTGCCGATCTTTGCCGAGGACATTATTCCGCTGCACGGCGGCGCGGAAGGCGTCGGCCTCGGCTTGCTGCGCGCGGCGATTCCCATTGGCGCGATCATCTGCGTGTTTTTCATCGCGCACCGGCCGCCGCTGCAAAAGGCCGGACGCGCCATGCTGCTGTGCGTCGCGATTTTCGGCGTGGCGACGATTCTGTTCGGCCTCGCGAACCGCCAGTGTCTTGGCAGATTTTTTCCGGCGGCGGACGGCGCGTGGTTTTGGGTCGCGTTCGGCTTGATGGCCTTGTGCGGCGCGGTGGACAACGTCAGCGTCGTCGTGCGCCAGACGCTTGTGCAGATTTTGACGCCGGACGAGAAACGCGGGCGCGTCTCGGCGGTGAACAGCCTTTTCATCGGCACGTCCAACGAACTGGGCGGCGCGGAATCCGGTTTCACTGCGCAACTTTTCGGCCCCGTGCTGCACCACGTCCACGAAACCGCTGGGCCGATTTATGCGCAAGCCATGGCGACCGGCGCGATTTTATCTGTGGTGGTCGGCGGGTTTGGGACGCTGGTCGTCGTGCTGGCGGTCGCGTGGATTTGGCCGGAAATCCGTCGCTACGGAAAATTGTCGTGAAGCGATAGACACGAATTTCACGAATGAACACGAATTCAATTCGTGAAAATTAGTGCAATTCGTGCCCGCGGAATTTTCCGGCTTGAATGGCAAATTCGGCTCGACACGCAGGCGGGGCGGAAATAGCGTTTGGACTGGAAAACAAATTGGCCACAATTCTAATGACCGGCCTTAACTTTCGACTCAGCAAGTCCATATTCCTGCATCCAACATTTTGGATAGCGGTGGCGGGTGGATTTCTACTCGTTATGTGGTCACTACCAGACACGAACAGCGTCCCACGTGATCAGGGATTGCGAACCTTGCATACAATCAGATATTGCGAATGGTTACAGTCGGGTTCATACCCAAACTCGACGAACATGATTTCTTACATCCGTTCAAATGAAATGACCGGTCTTTCGCTAGGACAAATATTCAATGTCTTCCAAGCATATCCTTCATTTGAGCCAGATGAGGGAAACATTATTAATAATACAAATATTCCCACGATGGCAAAGAAATCGGTGATAAATGATGCCTGGGGACGACCTCTAAATTTTATGTGGCATGAAGATGCCGTTAAGAGCAATGCCAGCCACGCCTTATTGAAGAAGAGTTGTTCAATTCTTATTTGGTCATCCGGTCCTAATGGCACTAATGAGTTTGGCGGAGGTGACGACGTATTTGTTGGAAAATAAAAACGCCCCGCAATTTCTCGCGGGGCGTTTTCTGATTTGGTAGGGCGGGCGCTGCCGCGCCGCCCATTTTAGTTTGGGCTGTCCCGCAGGTCAGCCCTACCGTTTTATTTTCACGCGCCGACGCTGGCGAGTTCTTCGTTCGTCTCCACGTTCACGATCTTAAACTGTTCGGCGTGCATGCCCGTGTCCGCGCGGAACGACAGTTTGCCGAAGTAACGTTTCTCCATCTCGATGAGATGTTTTTCGTCCTCGGTGCGCAGCCGTTCCAGCACGGTCGGATGCACGACGATGCGCAATTGGAAATCCGTTTCGTCACGCGTGCGCTTCTTGAGCAGTTCCTGCAGCTTGCGCTGGATCTCGACGCTCATGGTGATGGAACTTTTCACCTTGCCGCGGCCTTTGCAATACGGACAGTCGTCATAAACGGCGGCGCGGACGCTTTCGCTGTGGCGCTGGCGCGTCATCTCCATCAGGCCGAGCTGCGAGATGGGCAGGATGTGCGTCTTGGCCTTGTCGCGGCGCAAACCGTCGCGCATCTTGCTGTGGACGAGCTGGCGGTCACGCCCGGATTTCATGTCAATGAAATCGAGCACGATGAGTCCGCCCATGTTGCGCAGGCGAAGCTGCCGCGTGATTTCTTCGGCGGCTTCCAGGTTCACTTTCAAGATGAGTGCGTCCTGATCTTTGCCTCCTTTATGGCGTCCGGTGTTCACGTCAATCGCGACGAGCGCTTCGGTTTCATCAATGACGATGGCCCCGCCGCTCTTCAAATTCACCTGCCGCGAGAAGGTGTTCTCCAACTGTTTGCTGACGTTGAAGCGGTCGAAAACCGGCTGCGCTTCGGTGTATAATTTGATTTTGTTCGCCGAACGCTTGGAGATTTTCTGGATGATGTCGCGCATCCGGTCGTGCGCCTTCTGGTTGTCCACGACAATGCGTTCGACGTCTTCGGTGAGAAAATCGCGCACGGTGCGTTCAATCAAATCCGGCTCCTGAAACACGCAGGTCGCCATCGGCTGCTTCTTGATGCGGTCCTGAATCTGATTCCATTCCTCGACGAGAAACGCGAGGTCGCGCACGAAGTAACGGAGCTGTTGGCCTTCGCCGGCGGTGCGCATGATGACGCCCATGCCGTCGGGAATGTGCAACTCGCGCAGAATTTTTTTCAGGCGCTTGCGTTCTTCAGGATTCTCAATCTTGCGCGAAATGCCGCTTTGATCCGAGTTCGGCAACAGCACGAGAAAACGTCCGGGCAAAACCAGATTCGTCGTGACGCGCGGGCCTTTCGTGCCAATCGGACCTTTCGTGACCTGCACAATGATGTCCGCGCCGGGCGAATAGAGACGCGGAATGTCGCGCTGCGTGATTTTCGGACGGTCGCGGCGTTTCGCGCCTTCGCGCTCGACGATTTCGACGCCGGAATCAAATTGATTCGGCACGATGTCCCAGTAATGCAGAAACGCATTTTTCTCAAAACCGATGTCCACGAACGCGGCTTTCAAACCATCTTCGAGATTGCGGACTTTGCCCTTGAAGATGCTGCCGACCAGGCGCTCTTCCGTCGTGCGCTCGATGTTGAATTCCTCCAGCTTGCCATCTTCCGTGACCGCGACGCGCGTTTCGAGCGTCTCGGCGTTGATGATGACTTCCTTGTGCATTTTCTTTTCGGGACGAATCAAGCGCTGAACTTTTTTAACAATGTTCTGCGCGGCGTCCTTGATGGTTTCGATTAAACCCTTCGGCTGCTCGGGAATTTTCACCGGCGCAAACGTCTCCTCCGCAGCCGGCGCAATAGGCACGGCTTCGGCCTTGGGTTCATGCGTGTGCGTGTGTTCGGCGGGCGCGGCAATTTCGGGTTTACCTTCGGGCGGCAGACCGGCGGCGACATTTTCCGCGCGCTCAATTTCGTTGAGATGACGTTTTTCAAACAAGCGTTCCTGTCCGCCCTGTTCGGTGACCACGTCTTGACGCGCCTCCACGGCATCGCGGTCGGTTTTTTGTTGCGCGGGATTCAAGCCGCCTTTGGGCTTGAACCGCATTCCACGACGGCGTCGGGAAAAGTTATTGCTCATAATTAATTAGTATCCCCTTCTATGGATGTGGATGTTTTGCATCAAGCCCACGGCGATCAACGAGCACAGCACTGAAGACCCGCCATACGATAGCAGCGGCAGTGGCACACCTGTCACGGGCATGATGCGAATGTTCATTCCGATGTTGATAAAAACGTGGCTGAAGATGAGCGTCACTACGCCCACCGCCACGAGCTTGCCCAGGCGGTCGCGCGCCGAGCCGGCGATTCTCAATCCGGTGAAGAGAACCACCGCGTAAAGCGTGATCACAATCACGCTGCCAACGAAACCTTCCTCCTCGGCGATCACCGAGAAGATAAAGTCGTTGTGCGCCACCGCGCGCGGCAGATAGCCCAGAGCATTCTGGGTTCCCTGCCGCCAACCTTTTCCGAACAGCCCACCGGAGCCGACGGAAATCAACGCCTGACGGATGTTGTAACCGTCATCCGCCTGTTTTTGACGCAGGCGTTGCAACTCCGCCGGCGTGGCGTTCGGCGGAGCGAAATCTACATAGTCACGGCCAAAATAAATCAGCAGCCGGTCGCGCTGATATTCCTGCATCGGAATCTGCCACCGCGTCGGTAAAAATTTTATGTCCACGACAAACAATATTGCCAACAGCCCGACGCTGCCGATCAACTTGATCAAATAACTTCTCGGCGTGCCCGCGACCAGCATCATCACCAAACCCGTCGGCAACAAAACCAGCGCGGAACCCAAATCCGGTTCTTTCAAAATCAAGGCGAACGGCAGCAACATCAGTCCGATGCCCTTCCAAAAAATCATCGGTTGTTTTAATTCTTCAGCCGGACGGCTCAAGAAATTTGCCCCCGCTAAAACGAACGCCACTTTTGCAAACTCGCTTGGCTGAAATTGAAAAAACGGCAAATCAATCCAGCGCCGCGCGCCCCAGCCATGAGTTTTGCCGATGAACGGAATCAAAACCGCGACGAGACAAATGATCATTGCCCAATACGCCACCAATGACCAGCGCGCCAGTGTATGATAATCCACCACGCACATCGCCGCCGCCACGCCGAGGCCGAGCGTATACCAGATGATCTGCCGCACCCACGTCTGGTCATACCACGGCAGCGACGCGGCGAAATCGTTCACCATTGTCGCGCTGAACACGAACGCCGCGCCGACAAACATCAGCCCGACCAGCGCCGCGATTTGCAGTCGGTCAAACGATTCTCTCGGAGTTGTGCCCGTCGAAAACATTTATTTAATTTGCAGTCGCGAGAATTTTTCCCGCGCCGGATTTTTCCTTTTCCAAAATCGCTTCGTAGATGTCGTGCGCGACCGGCGCGCACGAATCGCCGCCGGAAATGCCGCTCTCCACCATCACCACCACCGAGTATTTCGGATTTTCATACGGCGCAAACGACGCGAACCATGTCGTGTGATCCACCACGCGATTGTGATCGTCCTCCACCTGCGCCGTGCCGGTCTTGCCGCAAATCCGCATCTCCGGTCCCACCGCCGCCGGTTTGCCCGTGCCTTCCACATCCTCGGTTTCCGCCAGCATCGCGTTGCGCAAAATATTTAAACTCCGCGCACTGACGCCGATGTGATCGCACACGAGCGCGGACGGAAAATTCGTCGCCGCCTCGCGCGACATCGGATCCTGCGGTTCCACCCGCGAAACCAGTCGCGGCCAGAAAACGGTTCCACCATTCGCAATCGCCGAATAAACCACGGCCATCTGCAACGGCGTCACTTCCACTTCGCCCTGGCCGATGCACAAATTTGCCGTGTCACCCGCGCTCCAGCCTTCATGGATGCGATCGATGGACGGCATATTGCCGCCCGTTTCCTGCCGCGTCGGCAAATCAAAATTTTCACCGAGATGAAATTTTTCCGCGAGCGCCGCGATCCGTTCCGCGCCCGTGTCCGAGCCGATCTGGATGAAATACGAATTGCTCGACCGCTCCAGCGCGCGCTTGAAGTTGTATTCGCCGGGCGGCGCGGTGTCGTCAATCTTGCGCTTGCCGACATAAACACAACCTTTGCCCGGCCGCGTCGGATCGGCCTGCACCTCGTAAAATTTTTCCGGGTTCAAGCCCGCCTCCAGCGCCGCGAGTCCGACAATGACTTTGAAAATGGAACCCGGCGCGTAATTTTCCTGCGTCGCGCGGTTGATTTCCGGCCGCAATTTCGCATCCGCCCGCCGCGCGGCTTCCTGCTGCATTTCTGCTGGCGAAAGTCCGCCGGTGAAAAACAGCGGGTTGATCGCCGGCGACGACGCCATCGCCAGCACATCGCCGTTGCGCACATCCATCACCACCACCGCCGCGCGCGCATCCACGCCGTGATGTGCCGCGATGGATTCCTCGGCGGCGCGCTGCAAATCCAAATCCAACGTCAGCACCACGTTTTGTCCCGGCTCCGGCTGGCTCTCGATGGTTTCCGACTGGCGGTAACCCTGGCTGTTGACGAGCAACGATTCCGCGCCCGCGCGCCCGCGCAGTTCCTCGTCGAAACCATATTCCACGCCGACCGCGCCTTGAAAATCCGGGATACGATAATTGAAGACCGCGTCCTCGCCTTCCTGTGATTCGTCGTTGCGCTGCAAATAACCCAGCAGATGCACCGCCGTGTCGCCAAGCGGGTAACTGCGGACGGATTGCAATTCCAGATCCGCGCCCAGCGTGCCGGAAAAATTTTCCTCAAACTGCGCGATCTGCGCCGTGTCGAGATTTTTCAAAATCGGAAATGGCAGCGCCAGCCGTGCCGCATAATGTCGGTTGAACGCGATCGGATCGAACGTAAGCGGCTGGCCGATTTTCTGGCTGACCTGCGCCAGCACGCCGCTGGCCACGCGCACGCGCGCCGCTTCGCGCAATCCCTCAAGCTGTTCCGGCGTGAACGCAAATTGTTTCCGCTCCGCCTTGGTCAGCGAGCGTCCGAGTTTTTTTTCCGCGCTGGCGATGTTTTGTTTCTGCGCGGCGCGGGCGGATTTCAAAAGTTGACCGTAAGCCTCGTCGAACGGCTCGTGCAGATCGTCGAGGTAAAGGCTCAAGTTGTAGCGCGGCTGATTTTCCGCGAGCACGCGGCCTTCGCGGTCGAGAATTTTTCCGCGCACCGCCGGCAGCCGGATGGTGCGATACGCCTGCGTGGTCAGGTGTTCCTGATATTCGCGTGACGAGACGACTTGCACCCACCACAAGCCCGCGAGCAAAAGGCAAAGCCCGACCACCAGCATCACCGCGACCAGGCGGAGATGCGGCTCGTTCTTTTTCAGTTCGTCAACGACTAGCATTTTAACTTTTTAACCACGGATAACCACGGATAACCACGGATAACCACGGATAACCACGGATTTGGATTTTCAGAAACAAAATTTCGTCATTTTTATCCGTGTTCATCCGTGGTTGATCATTTCATTTTCACAATTTCTTGCGGCTGCGCCGGATTTCGCGGTCGAGCCGGAAACCGGGTTCAATGCGTTCCTGATAACCGAGCGCGCGGTTGCATGCGTCCATCAGCGAAAAAATAAATGGCGTCGCCACCGCGCCGACGGCGGTCATCACAATCCACTGCCAGAGCGTGCCCCAGCCGAGGAGCAGTTCCTTGCCGCCGCTCAACAGCAGCAGCAGCGTCAGCACGGGCGCAACGGCGCTGGCGGCGGCACCGAGGACGAATTGCGCGAACGGCAGGTCGCGCAAAATCAGATCGCGCCGCAGATAAACCGGCCAGCCAATCGCGGCCAGCGGCAGGATGCTGATGCCGAGCGGATTTGCGGAAAGCGTGTCGAACCAGATGCCGCCGAACAACGCGAGCAGCGCGATGGTCGGCAAACCGGCGTTGAGCGCGGCGTAAATCATGAGCGCCGGCAGCAAATCAATCTGCGCACCAAGCCAGTGGCGCGGCGCGGACAGCGTCGCCTCGCCGAACACGGCGAGAAATGCGAAGGCCAGGATCAAAATTGTTTTGAAAGGATTCATGGGAACAAAACCCAGACTTGTTCGAGCGAACCGAGGTTTGCGTTCAGCTTCACGCGCGCGTCGGTGTAAAGGCCGTATTCGACGGAGCGTGAATCCACGATTTGTCCAATCGGAATGCCTTTTGGAAAAATTCCGCCGAGGCCGCTGGTAATAACGCTTTGGCCGGGTTTCAAATTGGCACTGCTGGCAAGATAAGTGAGTTCCACGAGCGAGGTGTCCAGCGTGCCGCCGGCGATGAGCACGCCCATGTCGCGCGCGGAATTTTCCACCAGCGCGGAGACGCGACAGTTCGGGTCGCCAACCAGCACGACTTGCGAATCATGATCGTTGACTGACGAAACCCGACCAACTAAAAAACCTTCAGCTGACAAAATTGGCAAATTGTTAGTGAGACCATCCTGGCTGCCGCGATCAATACGCACCGTGCGCCACCAATTTGCTGGATCACGGCCTATGACATAAGCCATTTTCAAACGCCAAGGCAATTGTTTCGCGCGATTGAACAGCGCGCGCAGTTGGTCGTTCTCGCGGGCGATGGCGATGCTCTGGACGGCCTGTGAACGAAGCTGCTGGTTTTCGCGGCGCAGCGCGTCAATTTGCCGGAGCAATTCGCGTCGCGGCAAAACGGAATCGGCGAGATCGGCAGGAAGTTGCTGCGCGGCACCGGCGAGTCCGAACAGCGGCAAAAACCAGCTTCCGACGGCGAGCTTGAGACGCGAGGTCGCGCGCGTGGGCAAACTCAAAAGAATGATTGCCACGAACACCACCGCGCCGAGCGCGAGATAATTTTTTTGTTTGAACATCCGCGTCACGGCGTTGCAGCCGTTGGCGGTGAACTCCCGGAAGAAGAATCAGTATTTGGCGTTGGTCGCGACGCGTTTCAGGAATTCAATTTCCTGCAACACGCGGCCCGTTCCCTCGGCGACGGCGCTCATCGGGTCGTCGGCAAGATGCACGGGCAGGCCGGTTTCGCCGGCCACGAGCTTGTCAATCCCGCGGATCAACGAACCACCGCCAGCCATCACCAGGCCGCGATCAACAAGATCGGAGGCGAGTTCCGGGGGGCAGCGTTCGAGGGTGATGCGGATTGATTCGAGAATGCTCGAAAGCGGTTCCTGCAAGGCTTCGCGTATCTCTTCAGAACGAATCGTCAATGTCTTTGGCAGGCCGGAACCGAGGTCGCGACCTTTGACATCCATCGTTAATTCCTGTTCCAAGGGAAAAGCGGAGCCGATGCGAATCTTGATTTCTTCTGCGGTGCGTTCACCGATCATCATGTTATAGGCACGCTTCATGTGGGCGACAATCGTGGAATCCAGTTCGTCTCCGCCCACCCGCAGGCTGCGGCTGAAGACGATGCCGGCGAGCGAGATGATTGCGATTTCGCAAGTCCCGCCGCCGATGTCCACGATCATGTTGCCCGCCGGTTCATGCACCGGCAGACCGACGCCAATGGCCGAAGCCATCGGTTGCTCGATCAAATAAACCTCGCGCGCGCCCGCGTGCGTGGCGGAATCTTTCACGGCCCGTTTTTCCACTTCGGTGATTCCCGAAGGCACTGCGACCACGACGCGTGGCGCAATTAATTTCCGATGGTGAACCTTTTGGATGAAGTGGCGCAGCATCGCCTCGGTGATCTCGAAGTCGGCGATCACGCCGTCTTTCATCGGGCGGATGGCCACGATGTTGCCGGGCGTTCTGCCCAGCATCCGTTTCGCTTCGTCACCGACCGCCAGCACATTGGTTGTGCCGGCTTGAATGGCCACCACCGAAGGTTCGCGCAGGACGATTCCACGATCCCGCACATAAACGAGGGAATTTGCGGTTCCCAAATCTATGCCAATATCATTGGAGAACAGGCTTTTGAATTGCTCAAGCATGAATGTGCCTAACCGCGAACAGTTAAAACGTAGCCAAGCCAAAGGTCAAGCCGCGAATGTGAATAACTCTGAAATCCGCCCGTCCCGACACTGGCAACACCGAAGCCGTAGAAACAAATCCAGAAAACGCGACAGCCTCCAACAATGGAGGCTGTTTGCAAGCAAGTATTCAACAAGTCACAGGCTGCCTAGCGTTAATAAAAGGCAGCACTGAAGTTTCGGGCAACCGTAGGCCGTGGGATAAAATCACCAGTTCCGTGCCTTTGTAAACGGTTCTCCGGACGTGCGCAAAAAAATCTTTGAGCCGCATTTCTTGGGGTCAGTGTTTTGTCGCTGCGCTCAATCCCAAATGCCAGACGCGCCGCAGTGAGCGAACTGTCAAAGGCATTCGCGAGGCGTTCCACGATGCCACGGTCGCTTTCAGAAGCTGCCTCGATTGAAGATTTTTGATTTAACCGCCCAAAAATCTGCCGCTCAAAATTTTGTTCGCGCAATATCTTTTCAAGTGCGCGTGCTTGATTCAAAGACGGTTCACCAAAGACAGAGCGAAGCGCCTCCTTAACCTCATTTGAAAGATTGCTCATTTGAGAAATCCTAGTCTTCGTGAGTTTTTTCGCAAGCGCGAAGCCTTTTCAGGCGAAAACAATTTCCGTCGTTGCCGCCTTTTCATCCCAGCCGCGCGTCGGGTCGGCGGTCACGGACGAAATATCCTTGATGGAAATCTGCCGCCCGCGAGTTTTCGGCGACTTGATTTCAATCTTCGACGGGTCGCACGTCTGCTGGTTGATTTTCTGGTGCGGCGCGGGTTTGTAACGGACGTAAAGAAGCTTCGGCGTTTCCGGCGCGAAAAATAAAATCCGCGATTTGTTCGGGATGCACAGATACGCCTTGTTCAAAATCGTCCCGCCGAATTTGAACCGCTTCAGATAACTCGCCTTGCGGTCGGTGTAGGCGCAGGTAAAAACTTTTTCGCGATCCGGCAGGCCGCAATAAAAAAGTTCCGGCCCGACGAATAATTTCTCCGGCAATTCACTGACCTTGTAAGTGCCGTCCTTGAACACGAGCAGGATTTTGTCGAACTTCGTGCACTCCAGTTTGAATTCCTCGCCGGAAACTTTGTAGCCGACGTAGCCGCTCGCGCGGTCGTAGGAAACTTTGAACGATTTGAACGCGACGGCTTTCACGTCCACTTCTTCGTGCCGCGCGGATTTCGTCGTCAGGCGCGGAAATTGCGGGCCGTATTTTTCCAGCAACGCTTCGAGATGGCCGATGACATATTTCGTGAGGCCCTTCAAATGTTTGCGCGTCGCGTCGAGTTCCGTTTTGGTTTTTTCCATTTCCTCGCGATGCTTGTTGATGTCAAAAAGCGAAATCCGGCGGATGCGAACCTGCAATAATTTTTCCACGTCCGCGTCAATCATTTCGCGGACGAGCTCTTTTTTGAACGGCTTAAAACCCTCATAAACACTGGCGAAAACCGCCTCATTCGTTTTGCATTTCTCTATCAATTTGTAAATCCGCTCTTCGATGAAAATTCTTTCCAGCGTGCGATAATGCAATTCGTCGAGCAGTTGCCGCTCGCGCAATTCCAGTTCGCGTTTCAGAATCGCGACGAGCTGTTCCGTGTTTTCGCGCAGGATTTCCGAAACGGTTAATTCAACCGGACGATTTTCCTTGATGACGACGATGCGGCTTGCGATGGAAACTTCGCAGTCGGTGAAGGCGTAAAGCGCATCCACCAATTTCTCCGCGTCCACGCCCGCCGGACATTTGATCTCGATCTCGACATTTTCGGACGTGAAATCGTTGATGGATTTGACCTTGAGTTTTCCTTTTTGCACCGCGTCTTCGATGGACGCGATGAGCGAATCCGTCGTGGTCGTCGGCGGAATTTCTTTGATGAAGACGGTTGATTCGTCCTTCGTCTTGATTTTCGCGCGGACTTTGACCGAGCCTTTGCCGTCCGAATAATCACGCGCGTCCATCAAGCCGCCGGTCATAAAATCCGGCAGACATTTGAACGGCTGTTTTTTCAGGATTGCGATCTGCGCTTCGAGCAGTTCGGGAAAATTGTGCGGCAAAATCCGTGCGCTCAATCCAACCGCGATGCCTTCCGCGCCGAGCATGAGATTCAGCGGCAATTTGCACGGCAATGTCACGGGTTCTTTGTTGCGTCCGTCGTAAGTTGGAATGAAATCAGTGATCTCATCGTTGAAAAGTTCTGTCCGGGCAAGTTCGGTGAGACGACATTCAATGTAACGTGGCGCAGCGGCGGGATCGCCGGTAAAGATGTTTCCAAAGTTTCCTTGTCCCTCGATGAGATAACGCTTGTTCGCCAGCACCACAATTGCGTCGTCAATGGAAGCGTTGCCGTGCGGATGATATTTCATCGTTTCGCCCGTCACGCTTGCGACCTTGATAAAACGACCATCGTCGAGCGTGTGCAAGACATGCATGATGCGCCGCTGCACCGGCTTCAAGCCGTCCGCAAGATTTGGAATCGCGCGGTCGCGAATGACGTAGCTTGCGTATTCTAAAAATCCACGATCCACGCGCGTGTGCAGACCGGCTTCGAGTTTTTTCGGATCAAATGGCTTGTGAACCATCGTCGTCTCGACCGTTTCAGCGACGACGTGATCCGCGCCGTTGCCGTTTGCAGCGGCGGATTTTTTATTTTGCACCGGCGCGGCAGGTTGTGCGCTTTCGATGGGCAATTCAGGCTGGCCGGAATCTTTTTTGCGTTTGGCTGACATGACTTAAATTTTTTATTGGTAGGGCGGCGTTGCTGCGCCGCCCAAATTTTGGGACGCGCGGCAGCGCGTCCCTACCGAATTATTTATTCCTCCACCGGCACGACGAGTTTTTCCATGATGTAATCTTTCCGCTCCGGCGTGTTCTTGCCCATGTAGAAATTAAAAATCGGCGCGGACTCGGTGCGCGGCGCGTATTCGATTTTGCTCAAACGCATTTCCTTGCCGATGAATTGCTGAAATTCTTTCGGTGAAATTTCGCCAAGGCCTTTGAACCGCGTGATCTCTGGCTTCCCGCCGAGTTCTTTGATGGCGTTGTCGCGTTCGGTTTCGCTGTAGCAGTAAATCGTTTTCTCCTTGTTGCGTACGCGGAACAGCGGCGTTTCCAAAACATAAACGTGGCCGTCGTGGACGAGCTGCTCGAAAAATTTGAAAAAATACGTGATCATCAGATTGCGGATGTGCATGCCGTCCACGTCCGCGTCGGTCGCGAGGATGACCTTGTCGTAGCGCAAACCATCGGTGTTGTCCTCGACGTTGAGCGACTGCATGAGGTTATACATCTCGTCGTTTTTATACATGATGTCGCGCTTGAGATCCCAGACGTTGAGCGGCTTGCCTTTCAAAACAAAAACGGCCTGATTGTTCACGTCGCGGCAACTCGTGATCGAGCCGGCGGCGGACTGGCCTTCGCAGATGAAAACCATCGTGCCTTTGCCTTTTTCTTTTTTCTTGTCGAAATGATTTTTGCAATCTTTCAACTGCGGAATACGAAGAGTAATTGCCTTCGCGCGTTCGCGCGCGAGTTTCTTGACCTGCTGCAATTCCTTCCGCAACTGCTGCGTGTCCGCGACCTTTGCGATGATCGTTTCCGCAATCTGCTTGTTGCGCTGGAAAAAATGCAGCAATTCCTCGCGGACGTTGTTGACGAGTTCAGTGCGGATTTCCGTGTTGCCCAGTTTATTTTTCGTCTGCGATTCAAATACCGGGTCTTTCAAACGGATCGCCACCGCGCCGACCATGCACTCGCGCACGTCGTCCCCTTCGTATTTTGCATTCGCGTATTCGTTGACCGCTTTCAGCAAACCTTCGCGGAACGCGCTCAAATGCGTGCCGCCGTCGCTCGTGTATTGGCCGTTGACGAACGAATAAAACGTCTCGCCGTAACGCGAATTGCTGTGGGTGAAACAAAACTCCAGCGTCTTGCCCGCGTAATGCAGAGGCGCATAAATCGGCTCGCTGCCGTCGGTGGCCATGTCTTCCATCACCAAATCCATCAGGCCGTGACGCGACTGGAAAATTTTCGGCTCCGCCAGTTCCGGTGTTTTCAGAATCAGCTTCAAGCCGGTGTTCAAATAACTGTAATGCCGCAGGCGGCGCTCGATAAATTCCAGTTTGAACGCGCTGTCCTTGAAAATGCTTTCGTCCGCCTCGAACTCGATGAGCGTGCCGTTCGGTTCTTTGGTTTTGCCGGAAGCTTCTTTTTTTAATTTGCCGATTCTGAAACTCGCCTCGGCAAATTCGCCGTCGCGATGGCTGCGCACGAAAAAGTTTTTGGAAAGCGCGTTGACCGCCTTCGTGCCGACGCCGTTCAAGCCGACGCTGAATTGGAACACGTCGTCGTTATATTTCGCGCCGGTATTTATTTTTGAAACGCAGTCCACGATTTTGCCGAGCGGAATGCCGCGCCCGTAATCGCGCACGCTGACGCGGTTGTCCGCGATTTCGACTTGCACTTCCTTGCCGTGGCCCATGATGTATTCATCAATCGCATTGTCCACGACTTCCTTGAGCAAAACGTAACAGCCATCGTCGGGATTGTTGCCGTTGCCGATGCGCCCGATATACATGCCCGTGCGCAGCCGGATGTGTTCGAGCGACGACAGCGTCTTGATCTTGCTCTCGTCGTAAATTGCGGTCGGTTTTTCAGCCATAAAAATTGCGTGCGGAGAAATTAGTCAATGTGCGGGAAATGAAAATGCGAAAGTGTGGGCAATGTAAAAATTTCTGTTCGTGCAAAAAATAAACCGGCGTTTCCGCTTGCGACAGAAACGCCGGTTTTATTGGATAAAATCACTGCCTCAAGATGGCCTCGTAACCGTTGGCCTCGAGTTCCAGTGCGAGTTCCTTGCCGCCGGATTTCACGATGCGGCCATCGGCCATGACGTGCACAAAATCCGGCACGATGTAATTCAGCAGCCGCTGATAATGCGTGATGACGAGCTGCGCGGAGTCGGCGCGCTTCAATTTGTTCACGCCGCTGGAAACGATTTTCAGCGCGTCAATGTCCAGGCCAGAATCCGTCTCGTCGAGAATCGCGAGCTTCGGTTCGAGCACGGCCATCTGGAAAATCTCGTTGCGTTTTTTTTCGCCGCCGGAAAAACCTTCGTTCACCGAGCGCTTGAGCAAATCGTCCTTGAGTTCGAGCAGTTTGATTTTGTCTTTGACCAAATCCAAAAATTCAATCGCATCGAGTTCCGGCTGGCCTTTGGATTTGCGGATTTCATTCAGCGCGGCCTTCAAAAAGTAAGTGCTGTTCACACCGGGAATTTCCACCGGATACTGGAATGCGAGAAAAACGCCTTCGCGGGCGCGTTCTTCGGGATCGAGTTCCAGCAAATCTTGGCCGAGATAATTCACCGTGCCGGCGGTGACTTCGTAGCCGTCGCGTCCGGCGAGAATCGCGGCGAGCGTGCTCTTGCCGGAGCCGTTCAGGCCCATCAACGCGTGGACTTCGCCGGCGTTGATCGTCAGGTTGAAGCCCTTGAGGATTGGTTTGTTTTCCACGCCCGCGTGGAGGTTGTTGATTTCGAGAATAGGTTGCTTGCTCATTTTTCTAAAATTTATTAGGAAAACAAGAATGCAGGAAAATTTCCATTCCTGATTTCCTGTATTCCTTATTCGATTATCCCACGCTGCCTTCGAGGCTGACGCCGAGAAGTTTCTGCGCTTCGACGGCGAATTCCATCGGGAGTTCCTTGAACACTTCTTTGCAGAAGCCATTCACAATCATGTTCACCGCGTCCTGTGTGGACAGCCCGCGCGAGTTGCAGTAAAAAATCTGGTCTTCGCCTATCTTCGAGGTCGAGGCTTCGTGCTCGACGCTCGCCGTGGTGTTTTTCACTTCGATATAAGGAAAAGTGTGAGCGCCGCACTTCGCGCCGATGAGCATCGAATCGCACTGCGAAAAGTTGCGCGCGTTCGCGGCGCTCTTGCGAATCTCGACGAGACCGCGATAACTGTTCTGGCCGCGTCCGGCGGAAATACCCTTGGAAACAATCGTGCTTTTCGTGTTCTTGCCGATGTGGATCATTTTCGTGCCGGTGTCAGCCTGCTGCATGTTGTTGACGACGGCGACCGAATAAAATTCTCCCTTCGAGCCATCGCCGAGCAAAATGCAGCTTGGATATTTCCAAGTGATTGCCGAGCCGGTCTCGACTTGCGTCCAGGTGATGCGCGAGTTTTTGCCTTTGCACAAGCCGCGCTTGGTCACGAAATTGTAAATGCCGCCCACGCCGTTTTCGTCGCCGGGATACCAGTTTTGCACGGTGCTGTATTTGATTTCGGCAGTTTCAAGTGCTACGAGTTCCACGACGGCGGCGTGCAACTGATTTTCATCGCGCATCGGCGCGGTACAACCTTCGAGGTAGCTCACGCTCGCGCCGTCATCCGCGACGATCAGCGTGCGCTCGAACTGGCCGGACTTCGCGGCGTTGATGCGGAAGTAGGTCGAAAGCTCCATCGGGCAGCGCACGCCTTTCGGGATGTAACAGAATGAACCATCGGTGAACACGGCGGAGTTCAGCGCGGCGTAATAGTTGTCCGTGTAAGGCACGACCGAGCCGAGATATTTTTTGACGAGTTCGGGATGCTCGTGAACCGCTTCGCTGAAGGAGCAAAAAATAATTCCCTTTTTCGCCAGCTCTTCGCGATAGGTCGTGCCGACGCTGACGGAATCAAAAATCGCGTCCACCGCCACGCCAGCGAGCCGACTACGTTCGCGCAGCGGGATACCCAGCTTCTCGTAAGTTTCGAGCAACTTCGGGTCAACTTCATCCAGACTTTTCGGCGCGTTGGCGTTAGGCTTGGGCTGCGAAAAATAGCTGATGGCCTGAAAATCAATTTTCGGATACTTGACAAACTGCCACGTCGGCTCGGGCATCGTCTGCCAGTAGCGAAACGCCTTGATACGCCAGTCGGTCAGCCATGTCGGCTCGTTTTTCTTTGCAGAAATATGGCGGATGGTTTCCTCGCTCAAACCGGGCGGCGTGGATTCGGATTCGACATCGGTAACGAAGCCGTATTTGTATTCCGTCTTGACCAAATCTTCGATTGTCTCGGTGGCAGTGCTCATGTTCGTAAATTATTTCTTCTGGTCGCAATCCGGGCAGACGCCGTGGATGGCGATGTCAAAATGTTCGGCCTTGAAGCCTTTGGGCAACGGCATGGCTTGCGCGGGCAAATCCACGTCAAAAACCGTCCCGCAGGCATCGCAATGAAAATGGCCGTGTTCGTGCATATTCGGGCAATAGCGCGTCGCGCCGCGATCCAAAGTGACCTGCCGCGCCAAACCAGATTTCACCAGCGCGTCAAGGCAGTTATAGACGGTTGCGTGGGAAATTTCCGGCATCGTCTTTTTGGCGCGGATGAAAACTTCCTCGGCGGTCGGATGATCACGCTTGTGGCGCAGCACGTCATAGACTTGCTGGCGCTGCGGCGTGAGGCGCAGGCCGGTCGCGCCCAACTGTTCGGTCAGGTGCTGTTCGTCTTCGTGGTGGCTGCGCGCCTTCATCGCGGGGAAATTTAGCGCAGGGAGACGGCAAGTCAAGATTTAGAACAATTCTAAATTGCGGGACGGACGGCGTGCCGCCGTCCCTAAAATTGAAACTGATTTAGGTTCGCCGACACGGCGACCCTCCCAATTATTTCTGAAAAACGTGGACGCGCGCGGGCGGCAGGTTCCACCAAACGATTTTGGAGGCAAGCAGCCGGAAGTCGTCCGCGCCCCGGCTGCGATCTTTCACGAGATGGTAACTGTATTGGACGAGGCGGCCGCGCGGTTCAAGGACGGCGCGAATTTTTTGCGCAAGCGCGTCCGCCTTTGCCTTGGGAAAATTCAGCAGCGGCAAACTGGAGATGACCGCGCCGACGGAACTAACCGGCTGCGGCAGTCCGGCGAGGAGCATGTCCAGCTCCCACGCGTCGCCGGCGATGATGTGCGCGCGCGGAAATTTTTTCTGGAGCAGCCGGGCGAGCGTGGGATTGTGTTCGATGGCGATCAGCCGGTCTTCGCGCAATCCATATTTGAGCAGCGCGTCGGTGACGGCACCAGTGCCTGGGCCAAGCTCGAGGACAAAACTTTCCGGGTTGCGCGGCAGCCAGCGCGCCATCGCGGCACCAAGCTGCGGCGAACTTGGCGCGACCGAGCCGGTGCGCTGCGGGTTCACGAACCATTCGCGCAGGAACAGCGTGGAGTCGGCCAGGGCCGCGATGATTTTTTTTGCCATGTGCTGCTGACTTGGACGGCAGTGTAGTCCAAGCGTTCACTTTTGCACCAAAGAAAAATTGCGACCATCACGGAGCGCGCTTGAAATCTTTTTGAAACTCCGCCTCCAGCGCCGCGCGTCGCATGGTCCAGTCTGCCCAGTCCGCCGCCCAAGCTGCGCCGATGAAATGGGTCTGGGCGGTCGGCCAGCGGTCGGCCAAATTTTTCATGGTCGCGGCATAAGCCTCCGGTTGCCGCCATTTCAATTGCGCCTCGGCGAGGTTGAGCTGGTTGCCGGGATAGTCCGGTGCGAGGTCGGCGGCACGTTCGAGCCATTCGCGCGCCTTGCGCTTGCTGCCGACGCTGAACGGCCAGCCCGGTGCTTGCAAATAAAGTTCGCCCAGATTCCGCGCCGCGCCGGCGTAATCGAAATGCTCGTCGAGCGCGGCGACGATTTTGAATTCCGCTTCCACTTCAAAAACCAGCCGGTAGGCGGCGAGCGAGGGTGCCTCAGCGTCGGCCAGTTCGCCAAGGCTCATGCCGAGATAATAATGGCCGGGCGCGGAATTGGATTCGCGCGCCAGCAACTGGCGGCACGCGGCGATGCCCAAGCGTGCGAGGTCGGTGCGCTGCGCATTATTCGTGGCAAAATCGCAATAGTCAAAGGCCGTGCGCGCAAAATTCCAGGCGTTGGTGGCATTATTCGTGTCCGACTGAAATTGCGCCTGCGCGCGGAGAAATTCCTGCTGCGCGCGCGCGGCGAAAAGATGGTTCGTCGCCACCTGTCCGTCCGCGCTCGCCGTCGCCAGCAAAATGGCGGCGGACAGAATTGCTTGAATATGCGGTTTCAATGACATGACCGGGTCAATTAGCAGTTGCCATCGTGACGGAGTAAATTATACTCGGCAAGTGAGATTAAACCGGAAATTCCTGTCGCTGGCGCTGCTTGCCGCCGTGCCGCTGGCCATGGCCGGTTGCAGCGGCATCAATGCCAGCCAAAGCGTCTCGCCGCTGGACTTTTTGCTGCCGGGGGCTGGGTCTTTTCTGAAGGCGAATCCGGCCCAAACCAATGCGCCGGTTGAGTTTCCTGAAATCTCCAACGAAGTCGCGTCCGTAAAATAAATTATGCGTTTCCCATTCGCGCTGACGAAGAAAATCGCCAGCCACATCATCAAACATAAAGTCCGCAAGACGCCGAAGTTTGCGATGGTCTTGCAGCTCGAACCGCTGCACACCTGTAATTTGACCTGCACGGGCTGCGGGCGCATCCGCGAATATTCCACGTCGCTCAAAGACATGGTGCCGCTGGAAAAATGCCTCGAAGCCGCAATGGAATGTGACGCGCCGATGGTTTCCATCTGCGGCGGCGAACCACTGATTTATCCGAAGATCGAAGAATTGATCAACGGTCTGCTCGAACAGGGCCGCGTGCTTTACATCTGCACGAACGGAATGTTCATGCGCAAAAAAATGCGCGATTATCTTGCGTCAATTTATTCACCTGAACTTGAACCGAAGCTGAAAAAATTGCTCGATGGAAAATTGATTTCCGAAAAAGAAGCGGAAACGATTCGCAAATCCGATGCCGCCGCGCGCAAAAAAGTCGTCATTCGTCCGACGCAGTGGATGTATTGGAACGTTCACGTGGACGGTCTGGAATTCACGCATGATTTGATCGTCGAACGCGAAGGTGTTTTCAAAGAGTGCGTCGAGGCCATCAAGATGGCGAAAATCATCGGCTATCAGGTCGCGACGAACACGACGGTTTATCGCGAGACCGATGTGCAGGAAATCGAGGACATGTTCAAGTATTTGAGCTCGCTCGAAGTGGACGGCCACACGATTTCGCCCGGCTACGATTACGACGCTGCGAAAAAAGACATGGTGTCCCGTCTCGGCAAGGATCCCAAACAATTTTTCCTGACGCGCGACATGACGCGGCAGAAATTTGCGAAAATTCAGGAATGGGGCAAGGCGTTCACGATTTTTGGCACGCCGGTGTATCAGGAATTTCTCGCCGGCAAACGCGAGTTGACCTGCACCGCGTGGGCGATTCCGACGTTCAACGTCAAGGGCTGGAAAGCGCCGTGCTATTTGATGACCGATGGCCATTATGCCGGCTACCACGAGATGCTGACGAAAGTGCAGTGGGAAAAATACGGTGTCGTGAATGGCGTCGCGCGCGACCCGCGTTGCGAACATTGCATGGTGCATTGCGGCTACGATCCGAGCGGTGCGCTCGGCACGAATTATCAGTCCGGCGACAACTGGAAAAATTTCAAATACAACTTCGGCGCGAAGCCAAAGCCGTATCCGGCGTCTCCGGAACTGGCGAAGCGCGCCTTCAACGGCGTCACTATCGGCAAAGGCCATCTGGCCGAAGCGAAGGCGATCATCAATTCGCCCGCCGCCGGCGCGCGCGGCGCGTTCGCAAATGAAGTGCATCACGATCACGAAGCGCACGTTGGAAGTCATTGCGGCACGGGCGAGACGACTGAACGCGATGAATTGCTGGCGAAAATCAAAGACGTAAAAAAAGCGGAATAATTTTTCCCGCCCGCAGAAAATTTTAGCATTCAAGAATCCAAATGAGCAGAACTCTTTATCTTTCACCTCCATCCTTTGACGGTTTTGACGGCGGCGCGGGCGCGCGTTATCAGGCGCGGCGCGAAGTTACCAGCTATTGGTATCCGACGTGGCTTGCGCAACCCGCCGCGCTTACGCCCAATTCCAAGTTGATGGATTGTGCGCCGCATAACATTGACCTCGCCAAATGTCTCGCCGAGGCGAAGAGCTTTGACCACGTCATCATCAACACCTCCACGCCGTCGCTGAAGAACGATTGCAAGGTTGCCGAGGCCATCAAAAATCAGAAGCCGGACACGAAAATTGGTTTCGTCGGCGCGCACACAATGGTGTTGCCGACGGAAACGCTCAAGGCGTCGTGGGCGATTGACTGGGTTGGGCGCAAGGAATTTGATTTCACCTGCAAGGAAGTCGCCGAAGACCGCGACCTCGCGACGATCGCCGGTTTGTCTTACAAGGACAAGGACGGGAAAATAAAACACAATCCCGAACGCGAAATGATTTCGGACATGGACACGCTGCCGTGGGTGGCGGACGTTTACAAACGCGATCTGGAGATTGAAAAATATTTCATTGGCTACCTCCAGCATCCTTACGTCTCGATGTATACCGGCCGCGGCTGCCCTGCGCAGTGCAGTTTCTGCCTCTGGCCGCAGACCATCGGCGGACACAAATATCGTGTCCGCTCGCCGCAGAACGTCGCGGATGAAATGGCCTACATGAAGAAAATTTTTCCGCAGGTGCGCGAATTTTTCTTCGACGACGACACGTTCACCGCGAACCTGCCGCGCGCGCGCGAAATCGCCAAGAAACTTGGCCCGCTTGGCGTGGATTGGAGTTGCAACAGCCGCGCGAACCTGGATTATGACACGATAAAATCTTTCAAGGACAACGGCCTGCGTTTGTTCCTCGTCGGCTACGAAAGCGGCAACGACGAAACGCTCACGCGCATCAAAAAAGGCGTGACCACTGACGAGATGCGCCGCTTCACCAAATCCTGCCACGAAGCGGGCGTGGTGATTCACGGCACGTTCATTCTCGGTTTGCCGGTCGAGACGAAAGAGACGATCGAGCAGACAATCAATTTTGCGAAGGAACTCGACGTGTTCTCGCTGCAAGTTTCGCTTGCCGCTCCGTATCCCGGCACGGAACTTTACGAACAGGCCAAGCTCAACGGCTGGTTCAGCAAGAAGGACAAGGGCGACATTTTGCACGCCGACGGCTTGCAGCAAAGCACGTTGGAATATCCGAACGCGTCGAAGGAAGAAATCTTCGAGGCCGTGGACCGTTTTTATCGCAGCTACTATCTGCGCCCGAAACCAATCCTGCGCATCATCAAGACGATGCTTGAGGACAAGGACGTGATGGTGCGCCGCTGCCGTGAAGGCTACGAATTTTTCAAAAGCCTCAACCAGCGCAAGCACGATCTCGCTGCTGCCAAGGCGGTCGCGGCGTAACGCGAAAATAGATTTGCCAAACGGCGCGTGGCGACACGCGCCGTTTTTTTATTTGCGGCGTCACGCCGGAAATTCCTTTTGGCCGCGCGGTGGATGAATTAGTTTCTCCGCGTGCCAAACGAAATGCCGCGCATCTTGATTGTGGACGACGATCCCGGCCAGCGCAGTCTGCTGGACTCGTTTCTGTGCGGCCAGGGATTTGCAACCGTCCTCGCCGATTCCGGCGAACGCGCGCTCGAACTACTTCCGACTGGAAAATTTTCCCTCATGATTTCCGACGTGCGGATGCCGGGGCTGACCGGCTTGGAAACGTTGCAACGCGCGCGGAAAAATTTTCCGACGCTACCCGTTTTGCTCGTCACCGCCTACGCCGACATCCGCGACGCAGTTGAGGCGATGCGCGACGGCGCGCTGAATTATCTCGCCAAGCCGATTGACCTCGATGAACTGCTCGCGACCGTGCATCAGGCCACCGGCCTTGCGCAAACCGAACCACTGAAACTTGGTGCAGAAAAAAATCTGCCGCCGCACATCGTCGCGCACAGCCCGCTGACCAGCGCGCTGTTCCAGCAAATCTCGCTCGTCGCGCCGTCGGAAACGCGCGTGCTCATCACCGGCGAAAGCGGCACGGGCAAGGAAGTCGTGGCGGACACGATTCACGCGTGGAGTGCGCGCGCGAACGGCCCGCTCATCAAAATAAATTGCGCCGCGATTCCTGAAACATTGTTGGAAAGCGAATTGTTCGGCCATGAAAAAGGTGCGTTCACCGGCGCGAGCGCCATGCGCATGGGACGATTCGAGGAAGCGGACGGCGGCACGATTTTCCTCGATGAAATCACCGAGATGTCGCCGGGTTTGCAGGCAAAATTGCTGCGCGTGACGCAGGACGGCAAATTTCAGCGCATCGGCTCGAACCGCGAAATTCGCACGAACGCGCGCATTCTTGCCGCGAGCAACCGCGACCTCGAAGCCGAGGTGAAGGCCGGACGCTTCCGCGAAGATTTATTTTATCGTCTGAACGTGGTGGAACTGAATCTCCCGCCGTTGCGCGAACGGCGCGAGGACATTTTGCCGCTGGCGAATCTGTTCACCGCCGAGTTTGCCCGCAACCGCGCGCGGCTCGCCGAGGCGACGGTGAACTGCCTGCAAAATTATGCGTGGCCGGGCAATGTGCGTGAACTCCGCAATGCCATCGAGCGCGCCGTGCTGCTCTCGCAAAGTGAATTGATTTTGCCCGAACATCTGCCGGCCAAATTGCGCGAGGCGGTGAAATCCGCCGCGCCGCAGCCCGCCGTTGATGCGCAGACGATGGATGAAATCGAGCGCCACGCGATTCTCTCTGCGCTGAAGCAGCACAAGTCCAACCGCACGGAAACCGCGAAGGCATTGGGCATCAGCCGCCGTGCGCTGCTCTATAAACTGCAGCGGCTGCGCCAGCAAGGTTTTGAGTTTGAGTGAACTGTTTCCGCGCAAAACTAAAATGCAAAAGTCAGCCAACCAATGGAAAATGAAAGAGCATCCACTGAAATCAGCGTTCATTTTAATGGGCATACCTCTTATATAAATGCGCTTCGTTATTCGAGCTTTACGTTGCAAGGGAGCGGGACAAGGACATAATGAATTCCGAAGAGAAACAGGTTGTGGTGGCATTGATTGAAATTAAAAAAGACAATCGCGACAGATGGACGTTGTTTTTCGCTGCCGTAGCAGCAATTTGCACGATCGTTGGCCTTTTTATTAAAAAATGATTTCATTGCAAGACCAACGCGGTTTCAAATTAATTGACTATGCGAACATAGGCTGCAAATAATTTAACCGTTCCAGCTTCATTCGCTTCAGCTTTTCAGCAGTTCGCCTAAATCTAGTTGCCGCGTGAACATCGTGAGTTCGCCGTCCGGCCCGCGCGGCCATTTTTCTTTTGGACGATCCCAGTAAAGTTCCACGCCGTTTTCATCTGGATCGCGGAGGTAAATCGCTTCGCTCACGCCGTGGTCGGCGGCTCCGTCCAATTCCACATCCGCCGCGAGCAAGCGGCGCACGGCATCGGCGAGCAGCGCGCGCGTCGGATACAAAATGGCGACGTGATAAAGTCCCGTGCTGCGCGGCGGCGGCGGCGAACCGCCCGCGCTTTCCCAAGTGTTCAAGCCGATGTGATGATGATAACCGCCCGCCGAAATGAACGCGGCCTGAGTGCCGAATTTTTGCTGCAATTCAAAACCCAAAATGCCGCAGTAAAATTTCAGCGCGCGTTCGAGGTCGGCAACTTTCAGATGGACGTGGCCGATGCGGACGCCGACATCAATCGGTGCGGAGACGGTTTGCTCTTTCATGCAGCGAACATAATTCAATGTGCTTAGTTGTGCGACCAAACATCGCTTCGCGGAAAACTATCAACGGTTGCCGGCGACTGCCCATTGTCTATTTTGACCGGCATGGTGTAAGATGATTTTGTGGATTCCAATCTGTCGCAATTTGTCAGTGAAATCTGGCAGTATAAGCCCATCGTCATCGTTGTGCTGGTCGGCGGGTTTATCCTCTTTGTGCTGTCCGTGATTGACACCCATCGCCACCGCAAAAAAATTCAGAAGAAACGGAATCGGGGCAAACGTCATTGACGGAACATGGCACACTCCGCCAAATTTCAACGCGCGCCGAAGTGCCGACGGAAACCACCTGAGCGCGGAGCCGTGCTGGGAAAATGGCGTTCGTTGCCGCCTTCGCGGTTGCCATTGACCTCGCCGCGAGTCGGTTGCGGACGTTGGCCACCACCTGATTGCGGACGGCCAGCTTGCGGACGCGAGCCGAACTGCGGTCGGCCACTTTGCGGCGGGCGCGGACCGGCGGATGGACGTGGAAAATTTTGCGGGCCGCGTTGCTCGCGCTGTTCATTACGCGGTGGACGTTGGCCGCGTGGTTGTTGATGACGCGGGTGACGGCGTTCTTCTTCCGCCGGATTGTAAGGCGGTGCGGCGGCGGTGTAATTAAATCCTTCCGCTTTTTTCCGCACAAGACCGCGGCCAATGAAACGTTCGAGCGCGCGGAGTTCGCCGTGATCTTCGTTCGTCACGAAACTGATGGCGTCACCAATTTGATTCGCGCGACCGGTGCGGCCAATGCGATGAATGTAATCTTCGACGTGCATCGGAAAATCGTAATTCACGACGTGCGAAATGCCGTCCACGTCAATGCCGCGTGCGGCGATGTCCGTGGCGACGAGCACGCGCACGGTGCCAGCCTTGAAATCTTGCAATGCGCGCAAACGCTGGTTCTGCGAGCGATTGGAATGCAGCGTTGCGGTGCGGATGCCCGCTTGCTCCAACTGACGCGCGAGTCGGTCGGCGGCGTGTTTCATGCGCGAGAAAACCAGCACCATGTCCATGGCCGGTTCTTTCATCAAATGAACCAGCAGCGCTGTCTTGAGATGCTTCGGCACTTCGTAAACAAGTTGTGTGACTGTTTCAGCCGGATTGGAGCGGCGGCCGATCTGGACGATTTTTGGCGAGTGTTGAAATTCGTGCGTAAGCCCTTCGATCTCTTTCGAGAGCGTGGCGGAGAACATCAGCGTCTGCCGCTGCTTTGGCAACTGGCGGACAATCTGGCGGATGGATGGAAGAAAACCCATGTCCAACATGCGGTCGGCTTCGTCCAGAACAAGAAATTGCAAGCTGGAGAAATCGCCGTTGCGACGTCCGAGTAAATCAAGCAAACGTCCGGGACATGCAACCACAATGTCAGTTGCGGAACGCAGCGCGCGGATTTGCGGCTGTTCGCCGACGCCGCCGAACACGGTGGCGATGGTGAGCGGAAGATGTTTGGCGTAGGCGCGGATATTTTCCTCGATCTGCACGACGAGTTCGCGCGTGGGCGCGAGGATGAGCACGCGTGTGCGGCGGTTCGGTCCGGTGGCAGCCTGCGCGGCGGCGAGCTTCGTGAGCATCGGCAGCGTGAATGCAGCGGTTTTGCCCGTGCCGGTCTGCGCAATGCCTATGAGATCGTGGCCGGCGATGATGGGCGGAATGGCGGCGGTCTGGATGGGCGTCGGCTCGGTGTAACCGGCTTCTTGGACGGCTTGTAAAATTTTCGGCGCGAGGCCGAGGACTTCAAATGACATACGGAAAAAGTGTAAAATCGGGGAGCGGTTTGGCACGCTCGAATTTGCGCCGCAGCGAGAAGCTGCGCGCATGCTGAAATTTATTTCAGCCGCCAGGTGATGCGCGCCTTGTTGAGATCGTAGGGCGACATTTCCATTTTGACGCGGTCGCCGACGGTCAGGCGCACCCAGCGTTTGCGCATTTTGCCGCAGATGGTGGCGAGGACGACATGCTTGTTGTCCAGTTCGACGCGGAACATGGTTCCGGGCAAAACCGTTTGGACACGGCCTTCCACTTCAATGTGTTCTTCTTTGGTCGGTGCTCTCATGCGGACGAAGCGACTGGGAAAATAAAAAAGGCGGGATTCGGTTCACCCGAACCCCGCCCTGAAAAAATCCTAAAACGGATTAGTAACGTTCGCGACGACCAGCGCCTCCGCCACCGCCGAATTCGCGACGGCCACCACCACCGCCACCGGGAGCGCGTTCTTCACGCGGGCGGGCGACGTTGACGGTGAGGGCGCGACCATCCAACTGCGCGCCGTTGAGGGCCGCGATGGCTTTCTGCGCTTCTTCCGCCGTGCTCATGGTCACGAAACCGAAACCGCGGGGGCGGTTGGTCATGCGATCCATCATCAGGTTGGTTTCCGTGACCGTGCCGTGCGCTGCAAAAGCGTCGTTCAGGTCGTTTTCGGTGGTATTGAAGGAAAGATTTCCCACGAATAATTTGTTGCTCATGTGATGTATTTTACTGTCCGACTAACACTGCACTCACCAGACTGTTTCCGATTATCGGATTTCAAATCATCACTGAAACTAAGTTCACTTGAAGATTTACCATGCCGTGGGACTGACAAGCTATCTAACAGGTGGGGCGAGCATGGACTTTTTCCGGCGGAGCACAAGCATTATATTCATAAATAAAAACGCGCATTCCCGCGCGGCGCGGCGCGAAAATGATTTCACTTCGGTCATTTACAATGTCGCCGGAGCGTCACATGATGCCCTCGGTTGCGGGGAAACCAATCATTCCGCACATAGGAAACGACAACTCCGAAAAACATCATGGCTAAAAAAGCTGTTAAATCCAAGGCCGCCAAACCCGCGCCGAAAAAAGCCGCCGCCAAAATGCCCGTTGGTAAAAAGAAGTAACGCGGCTCGTTATTGTCTCTCCTGAAACCCAAACAGGAGGGGCAAACTTTTTTCCTGCGCAGTTTCGCGCAGAATGGCTTTTCCATTTTCGCCGCATGAAACTCGCCCAATCCCAGGTCTGGAAAAAAGACGGACAATTCATCCGCATCGTCCGGCTCGAACGGCTCGAAGTGGAATACAAATCCCACCCCAGCCTTGCGAGCAAGGCTGGCACCAAAGTCGTCACCAGCAAAAAAGATTTCTGCCGCCTGCTGAAGGGCGCGCATCTGCTGACCACCGGCAAAAAATCGCCGGTCATCAATGAAGCTGACGTGGACGCCGTCGCGCATTAAGCTGGGAAATTGCAACGCGCTGAAAAAAATCATTACGCCACGCTCGGTCTCGACCGCCGCTGCACGCTGGCGCAAATCCGCGCCGCCTATCGCGCGCTGGCCAAGCAGCTTCATCCCGACGTCAATCCAAATTCGCCCGCCGCCATTGCACGCACACAGGAACTCAACGCCGCGCACGCAATTTTAAGCGACTCCGATTTGCGCGCGGACTACGACCGTGAACTGGATAAGCCAAAAAAATCTGCCGCGCCTGCGCGCGAGGTGAAAATCCAGTGCAACCTTTCGCAAGACGTTCATCTGCCGCTGGAAGATTTTTTGCGCGGAACAAAACGTGAAGTGCGCATCCACGATTCCGCCAACCCGAATGGCGCGGAAATTTATCAACTCATCGTTCCGCCGGAAACCACGCCCGGCACGCGTTTCAAAATTTCGCGCGCCGAAACTTTTGGTGGCTTTGTGCAACTACGCGCAAAGCCGCTGCCGAATTTCCGTTTCAAAGTGCGCGGTTCGGATTTGCGCTGTGATTTGAAAATCAAATCCGAACACGCGGCGCAGGGCGGCGTGGAAATGATTCGCGGAATTTCCGGCACAATGCTGCGCGTTCAAATTCCGCGTGGCGTTGCGCGCGGAGAAATCATTCGCATCGCAAATGCGGGCTTGCCAAAATCACGCGGTGGACGTGGCGATTTGCTGGTGCGAATTATTTATCGCGTCGAGGTTCGCATTAGTCGCGTTGGTAAATAAATTCGCCTCGATCATTTACAATCGTCAGGCCACGGCGCACGATGGCCTGCCTTCCGGAGAAAATTCCATGCCGCAGGCAAGTCAACTCGTAGAAAGAAATAAAAGTTATGGGCGACAGATCACCGAAAGCCAACCAGAAGAAATCCGGCCAAAAAGATGCCAAGGCCAGCAGCAACAACGCCAAAAAAAGCGCCGCCGTCGCCGCCAAGTCCGCCGCCGGTAAAAAAAAGTAACCGCTGGTTATTTTTACTGTCGCTCCTGAATTTTTAATCAGGAGCGACAGATTTTTCTGCCGACAACTTCAAATTCCCACAGTGTCAATCTGCTCGTAGGCGGCGCGCAGCCAGAGCTTGACACGCTGGCGTTCGAGCAGGCCAAGGCCTTTGACCTCCGTCACGCTCCGGTTTTTGGCCGCCCAGAAGCTGGTGCTGCCGGCGTCAATCTTGTTGATGACCGGTTCGTGCAGGCGCTTGAGCGAGATGATCTGGGCGTTGAACTGCTTGGCGTGATCCCGTTCGCCGGAATTGTAAAAGATATCGAAGGTTTCGCCGCGCAGTTGGTTTAAGACGAGAATGTAATTTAGCCGCGCGCCGAAACGGTCGAGCAGTTTTTTCAACAGGTCAACGGAGTCCTTGCCGGAATCCATGACGTGCCAGTAATTGAATGAGACGCCGAGTTCTTCGGCCGTTTCGAGCACGCCGGAATCATCCATCCATTTCACGAGCGGATCATGCGTTTGCGCCGCGAGATCTACGAGGATGCGTTTGTCGGGAGATTCCACGGCCGCTTCCACGATGGCGTCGAGGCTTTCATAATTGTCCACCACGACGGGCGAGGCGTAATCCGAATAAAAGCGCAGGAGCGAGCCGTGGGAACGGTCCGTGTCGAAGCCGAGGAACGGAATGTTTTTATCGATCATGTATTGCGCCACCACGCGGGCCACCACAGATTTGCCCACGCCGCCTTTTTCGCCGCCGATCAGATGTATTTTGTTCATGTTAAATTTTGTGTTGGTCAGTTGCCGACGGCGCTTTGGACACCGTGCCCAGTTGTGGCCGCCCGCAAAACTGCGACGGACAGACTACCTTGGAATCGCATGAAGACACGCAAATAATTGAAACAGCGTGTGAAAAAATGGTTCCGTTCGCGTGACTTTTTTGAAGCGGAAACTAAAAAAATTTCGCCGGGAGCAACAATGACCTTGGGATGGACACCGTCGCCAGCGCCGTTAAAATCGCCGCATGGAAAAGAACCGGCTCGAAGCTTTCAGCGACGGCGTCATCGCCATCATCATCACGATCATGGTGCTGGAATTGAGCGTCAAAGACTTGGACGCGCACGCTGGCTGGCGCGAGCAATTGCACGAAATCCTGCCGAAATTTTTGAGCTACGTCTTGAGCTACATCTACGTCGGCATCTATTGGAACAATCATCATCATATGTTCCATTCCACCAAACGCGTCACCGGCGGGATTTTATGGGCGAACCTGCACCTGCTGTTCTGGCTCTCGCTGTTTCCGTTCACGACTGCGTGGGTTGGTGCCAACCACCTCGCGCCCGCGCCCACCGCCGTTTATGCCTTCGTGCTGCTCATGGCGGCCGTCGCTTACTATATTTTGCAGCGCACCATCATCGCCCAGCAGGGAAAAAATTCCCTGCTCGCGGCGGCGATTGGCAATGACTGGAAGGGAAAAATTTCGCCGGCGTGTTATCTCGCCGCCATTCCGCTTGCGTTCGTGAGTCCGTATATTTCGCACGGACTTTTTATTTTTGTCGCCATCCTGTGGCTGGTTCCAGACCGGCGCATCGAACGCGCGCTGAACGAACGGCAAAAGGAATGAGTCGGTGCGACTGAAAATTATTTCTCCGTTCCGCCCGGATGCTCCTTGAAGAACTTCACGATCAACGCCGGTGCCGCCGGATCAAACACATGACCACCCGGATGAATAAACGTCACCAGCGGCGTGCCGTTTTTTGACGGGTAAATCGTGCATTGTTTGTCCCAAACTTCACCCGTCGCCGTGCAACTGTTGACCGCGCGCACGGCGGCCATCATCTTTTGCTGCCACGCAAACTTCACCAGCGGATCGCTCTCGCCCGCGATGTGCATGACCGGTTTTGGTTTCAATTGCATCACATATTTCGCCACCGCCGAGGACGGCGCGACCGCCGCGAACACGTCGCCGCGCGCGAGCCACAGCAGATAAGTGAAGCCGCCGCCGTTGGAATGGCCCGTCGCGTAAATGCGTTTGGCGTCCACATTGTAATCCTGCTTCAACCGCGTCAGCACCGCGTCGAAAAATTTCAGATCACGATCACCGTAATCACCCACCGCCGCCTGCCAGCCGGAACGAGTCCCTTGCGGATCGGTGAGCTGGCCGACCGTTTTCAAGCCCTGCATATAAACCACGATGGCCTCCGGCCATTCGCGCTCGATGTGAAAACTTTTTTCGGCCTGTGGCGCGCTGCCGCCGTGGCCATGAAACACAAATACCAGCGGCGTGGGATTTATTTTGGCGGAAGCCGGAACATAAATGAGCGCGGTGCGAACCACGCCATTCACGGTGAACGACAGTTGTTGAAAACCATCCGCCGCGCGCGCGAACGCAACCGACAACATCAGTAGCGAAAACAGCAAGTATAATTGTTTTCTCATGCGGCTTAAGACGGGGAAACGGACAAAAATGTTACTTCGTTTTGGTGAAGCTGTGGTGAACCGCAGACTGCGCCCCGCTAAATCCAAGCTGACCCACTGTCGGAGAAACTAGTGGGGAAGAATGGCGAATGGAAAAACAAATTTGCGTGGCGACTAGTCACTAGGGGTCTGTCATTTAATATAAAGAACATCAAAACCTTTGTGATGTTCCAATGTTGCCCCGCGAAGTTGAATTGAATTCTCACAGCTATCGGGATAAATCAAGTGGATTACGACATCAGAAGTGTCAGACTTCAAAACAATCACTCTCAAAACTGGAAGCGGATTTTCTTTGGTCGTTGTTATCGTCCGCCAAGGTGATTCAAAAATACCACGGTCATGTTTGTAGTCATAAGATGCTACAGGTCGTCCTTCAGCATCCGTCAACCAATAATTGATTTGTTGCTTACGAAGGCGGTCGTAATAAGCCATCCAATCTTCGGATACCGAACTATTGTCTGCTTCGCTCTGATTATCCACGACTGGCTTACAAGCTTGCGGACAAATTTGTATGTATTCTTTAGAAGTGCCGCAACCAATTAAGAAAACGCTAATAATTAAAACGGGGACGATTACTTTCATTTCAAAAACTCAAATAAGTATAAGCCTTCAGCCCGCGTTCGTAATCATCCAGCAGGCGCATGGCTTCGGACGGTTTCATGCGGTCGGATTTTATGGCTTCGTCCATCTGCGCCTTCATCTGGCGTTTGAGTTCGTTCTCGTCGTATTGCACGGCGGTGAGCGAATGGATCACGGTGTCGCCCTCGATGACTTCCTCGATGTAATAGCCCGCCGGCTCGTCGGGTTCGAGAAAGACGTGGACTTCGTTCACGCGGCCAAACAGATTGTGCAGGTCGCCCATGATGTCCTGATACGCGCCCATTAGGAAAAATCCGATAAAATAAGGCTCGGGCTTGCCGTTGCCGTTTGCCACGAGCTCATGCAGCGGCAAGGTGTCGCGCACGTCGCGCAAATCAATGAACTTATTGACCTGGCCGTCCGAATCGCAGGTGATGTCAACCAACGTGGCTTCGCGCGTCGGGCGTTCATTCAAACGCGAGACCGGCATGATGGGAAATAATTGTCCGAGCGCCCAGTGATCGAGCAGCGATTGGAAGACGGAAAAATTGCAAAGGTATTGGTCGGCGAGCGTGTCTTCGAGTTTGCGAATTTCTTCGGGAATATATGCCTGGCCGCGAAAACTCGCCACGACTTCCTGACTGATTTCCCAATAAAGATTTTCGATGCGCGCCTTGTCTGGCAAATCGAGCAGGCCGAGCGCGAACATCTGCTGCGCGTCTTCTTTGCGTTCCTGTGCGTCGTGAAACGCCTCGAGCTTGTTCGCCTTCGAGAGATTTTTTTTGATGTCGAGCAGTTCCTTCACGAGCGCGTGTTCGCTCTCGCCGTATTTGAACGCGTCGCCCGGCCGGATTTTTTCAATCGCGCCAAAAACCTCGACTATCAAAACGCTGTGATGCGCGACGATGGCGCGTCCGCTCTCGCTGATGATGGTCGGGTGCGGCACTTTCTCGGCGTTGCACACGTCGGCGATGTAATAAACGATGTCGTTCGTGTATTCCTGCAACGTGTAATTCGTCGAGGAATCAAAGGCGCTGCGCGAACCGTCGTAATCCACGCCGAGTCCGCCGCCGACGTCCACGAATTCAATCGGGAAACCCATCTTGTTCAGCTTCGCGTAAAAACGCGCGGCTTCCTGCACCGCTTTTTTCACGGTCAAAATATCCGGCACTTGCGAGCCGATGTGAAAATGCAGCAGCTTCAGACAATGGCCGAGATTTTCCGCCTTCAACAATTCCGTCGCCGTCAACAGTTCCACCGTGCTCAAGCCGAATTTCGCGTTTTCGCCGCCGCTCTCCGCCCATTTGCCCGCGCCCTTGCTCAACAGCCGCGCGCGGATGCCGATGAGCGGCTCGACGCCAAGCTGCCGCGAAACGGAAATGATCTGTTTCAACTCCTCCAATTTCTCGACGATCATGATGACTTTTTTGCCGAGCTTGATGCCGAGCAGCGCCATCTTGATGAACTCGGAATCTTTGTAGCCGTTGCAAACGATGAGGCAGCCCTGCTGGTTTTGCAGCGCGAGGCCGGCGAACAATTCCGGCTTGCTGCCGACTTCGAGGCCGAACTCAAACGGCTTGCCCGCGTCCAAAATTTCCTCCACGACTTCGCGCAACTGGTTCACCTTGATCGGAAACACGCCGCGATATTTTCCCTGATAATTAAA
>Ga0302265_1000051_pt1 | contig 71942 bp, 56 predicted proteins | sample III_Bog_E1_1_FD_194556 | JGI IMG/M metagenome (GOLD analysis project Ga0302265, IMG submission 194556) | Peat permafrost microbial communities from Stordalen Mire near Abisko, Sweden - III_Bog_E1_1 | ecosystem: Environmental > Terrestrial > Soil > Wetlands > Peat | place: Sweden: Abisko...
TCAATTTAATTTTAAATTAATTTTACTCTACAAAAAAAAGTCTAACCACAATAAGAAAGAAAATACAAATACATAACTACAATAGACACAATAGGACACAAATAAGAAAAAAAGGACACAATAGGAAAATACATTGCGGTATTTTAAGAGTTTAGAAATAATCAGGTTTCAAATAGAATCAGTCATTATTACTGAATATTTCTATTGTTTCTCGTGAACTATTTCCGATAAATCGGAATCTTCTATGTGGTTAACTCTTTATATTTTACGATGTTAAAGTAGATATCCTTATAAATTTTTTAGTAAAAAGTCAGTCATGCGGGTATATAAATGTCTTCTTGTCTGTTTACCCAGAATACTATGATTTTTATCCGTGTAGATTTGCATTTCGAATTGCTTATCTGCAGCCACTAATTTATCGACATAAAGCATGGTGTTTTGGGTATGCACATTGTCATCGGCACTACCATGAATGATCAACAGACTGCCTTCCAGTTTACCTGCACGTTGCAGAGCTGAAGATGCATCATAGCCTTTAAAATTTTCCTTTGGCTGACGCATAAACCTTTCTGTATATGCCGTATCATACAGTCTGTAATCGGTAACCGGAGCAACAGCAATACCTGCTTTAAATACTTTTTCACCGGTAGTCATACACATAAGGGTCATAGTGCCTCCATAACTCCAACCCCAGATTCCAATCCTGTCTTTATCAATAAAGGGTAATTGTGCCAGGTATTTAGCCCCTTCAACCTGATCCTGTGTTTCCAGGATACCGAGTTGCTCGTACGTACATTTGCGGAATTCGGCACCACGGGCACCTGTCCCACGGCCATCAATACATACAACTACATAGTTAAGCGTCGAAAGATAGTATTCCCAGTCGATAGACCATTTATCCAGGACTTCCTGAGAGTCGGGGCCACTGTATTGAACCATCATGACAGGATATTTTTTAGAGGCATCAAAATGTTCGGGCTTCAGCATCCATCCATTTAGCTTAATATTTTCAGCGTTTGTAAACGTAAAAAACTCCTTTTTAGGAAGATTCAACGCTTTGAAATCTGCAGCCAGAGCAGCATTATTTTCAATACTCCGAATAGTCGATCCTGAGTTTGAACGGAGTGTAAGGTCATTTGGAACTTCAAGAGCGGAAGCATTATCAACAAAACAAGTCAATGTGGAATTAAATGTTGCTTCGTGTGTTCCTTTTCCATTCGTCAGACGCGTTATTTTACCTTTTGAATCCACTGCATATATATCACGCTGAAGAGGAGAAACTTCAGCTGATTGATAATAGACAACCTGTTTTTTATTATCATATCCGTAAACATTTGTCACATCCCAATTGCCTTTGGTTAATTGCCTGACAATGGTTCCGGTAATCGTATATTTATAGATATGACGGTAGCCATCCTTTTCACTTACGCCTATAAAGTATTGGTTGTCGTCAGTGAAGGTGAGATAATCGATATTCTGATAATCCACATAACACTTATCATCCTCACGCAACACCATTTTGGTTAATGTCGACCGTGGATTAGCCATCAACATTTCCAGCCTGTTCTGATTGCGGTTCAGTTTGAAGATAGCCAGTTGATCAATTGAATTTGTCCATTTGATCCTTGGTATATAGAAATCATCATCATCACCACCCAGCTTCATTGTTTTTATGGATTTGTAATAATCATCATAAACACAAACACTTACTTTTGAATTATTTTCGCCTGCTTTTGGATATTTAAACTGAACAATAGATGGATACAAAGTCAACTTATCTTTGTCAGCAGAATTATCCTTATATTGAATAAAAGAGTATAGAGGCACTTTTGATTCGTCAAACCTGACAAAGGCAAGTAATTTACTATCCGGGCTCCATTCAAAATAACGTGTTTTCTCAAATTCTTCTTCGTAAACCCAGTCAGGTGTTCCATTAATGATATTTCCTGCCTGGCCATCTTTGGTAATCTGACTTTCGGTATTGTAATCAAGTTTTTTCATGAATAAATTATTATCACGTGCAAAAGCGATATACCTGCTGTCAGGCGAGAAGAGGGGCACTTCCTGCGGACCGCCATCCGAAAGAGTCTGCAGTTCATTATGTTTTACATCATAGACATAATAATCGGCAGTAAAAGACCGGCGGTATATATTCTTCACATTGGTATAAACCAATAATTTGCCTTCATTCGGACTGAATTCATATCCTGAGATTTGTTTAATGAGCGAGTTCTTCAACCGGAAGACACTGAATAATGTATCGACAACAGCACCCGATTTATAATTATACTTTACAACAGCTTTTTGATTTACCATCATAGTATAATGTTCACCATCATTCATTGAACGGGGTATATCCATCGTCTTCACTCTGAATTTACCATCTGTAATATCATAAAGCAGACTGGCAAATAAAGTATTTACACAGAGTGTTAAAACAAAAATGAGATTGAGGCGTTTCATTATAGATTAAATTATGTTATTATTCAGGATTGTTTAAAATTATTATGTATATTCAACTTCATTTAAAATGCATTCGAAATACGGCAATACTGTCTCACAAAAATAAGTCAATTTATCCTTCTTAGGGATTATAAGGCAAAAGTTTTTATTCCATTAACAAAAACCAGACAAAGATATAAACAATTTTAACCCAAAAACAGACAAATCTATGAATATGATAAAAAATTTATTTTCTTATTCCTCACGTAACGAAGCTCTGGGATTATGTCTGAGTGGTGGAGGAGCACTTGGATTTGCGCATATCGGAGTGATTCGGTCACTTGAAGAGAATGGAATCTACCCCACTCATATTGTTGGTTCAAGCATGGGTGCGATCATTGGTGCTTTGTATGCGGCCGGTTATTCTCCTGCTGATATGATGCAAATGATCAAAGACGATAAATTGTATAAAGTCACCAAATTACTTACTTTCAGGGCATCATTTTTAAAATCGGGTTTATCAACTCATACTTTATTGCGCACCCTGATAAAAGAAATGATCCCTCATAACAGTTTTAATAAACTGAAAAAGAAATTATATATTTGCATTGCTAATCTGAACAGTGCAGAATGGGAAATCATTGATTCGGGGGATGAACTTGACAAATGGGTATCAGCCTCTGCCAGTATACCCGGAGTATTTGAAACAGTAAAAGAAGGGGAAACTTTCTACGTAGATGGAGGTTTATTAAATAATATGCCGGCACAGGCCATTGAGAAAGATTGCCTGAATATCATTGGAGTAGATGTTATTCCTCATAAAATACCCTCTGAATTGAATAAACCGACAGACACCCTGGTTTATTCCATCCGTGCCATGCAACATCAGAATTCAAAGGAAGGGCGTGAAATATGCCGTTTTGTCATCGAACCAAAAGCAATAGAGGAATATCATGAATTTAGTTTTGATGCGTATGAGGCGATCTGTCAATACGGTTATGATGCAGCCAATAAATTCATTGCAGAAAATCCGGAGATAATGAAGCTATCGTCAACGTGGGCGGCTAAAAGAGGTAAGAAATAAGAGGTAAGGGGTAAGTAGAGTTGAGCGTTGAGCATTGAGGTAAAGAATAAGAGGTAAGAAGTAAGAGGTAAGAAGTAGTAAAATAAGCCGCCCCAAGCCCCTAAAGGGGATGTAAAGATCGGTATCAGAAGTACAGACTCTTTTACTTGAAAACCCTCTTAACATCCCCTTTAGGGGCTTGGGGCAGTAACGTGAAAAGAGCAAGATGATGTTATAATAAGATGATGGAGTGAGTCCGGTAGATGAGAATATCGCAAGCTCAATAAAAGGCAAGAGATAAGGGTCTCCTTAGATCGGTAAGCTTTGAGTAATGAGCACTGGGCATTGTGTTAAAGTGTAAAAAAAAGTAGTCAGTAGTCAGTAGCAAAAGTGTAACCAAATTTCAGGACGATACAAGTTGATTTTGTACCGTCCTGAAATCAGTTTACACTTTTACGATTTATATCCTTGTTACGACCGCTTAATTCTTATTCTTTTCTCACCAAGTGAAACCCTCACTAAGTTTTTAGAACATGTTGATTTATATCAAAAAACAAGAGCATCCGTACAACTAGTGAGGGCTTCACTTCCCATTACGAGTGCTTCATTAGCTCTTACTCCTAACTCCTTACTCCTTACTCCTTACCTCTTACCTCTCATTCCTCATTCCGCTTTTGGTAATTTAATAAAGAAAGAAGTGCTCTCATTCACACTGGTTGTAAATGAGATTGTACCTCCCGATAATTCGATGATATTCTTTGCAATAGCCAGTCCTAATCCCATTCCGGTATTTTTCGTGGTGAAATTTGGCACAAATAATTTTTCCTGAATATCACTTTCAATTCCAATGCCATTATCGGTGATTTCAATAACAATTTCATCGTTGATATCCTCTAACCCTATCTGTATCTGTCCATCCCTTTCATCCGGAATAGCCTGAATAGCATTTTTCAACAGGTTATTAAACACCTGTACAAGTTGTTCGGGATCGGCATACACAAAGACATCTTTTTCTTCCCCTTTATAATCTATCTGAATATGTTCGTAGTTATTCATAAATAACTGGGCTACAGAAAATAGCTTTGCAGCAATATCCACTTTTTCGAAATTAGCTTCAGGCATACGGGCAAAATCGGAGAATGTGCCTGCAATTCTCGACAGATTATCGATTTGTTCAACTAACATGGCCGTTGATTTTTCAAAATAATCATCAAACCGTTCGTCATTCATTTTTTTTGTTCTGCGCAATTGCTGGATGCTAAGTTTCATTGGTGTAAGCGGATTGTTTATTTCGTGAGCTACCTGTCGTGCCATTGATTTCCAGGCTGATTCACGTTCGGATTTTGCCAATAGTTTAACGCTTTGATCCAACTCATCCACAGTACGATTGTATTGAATAACCAATTGTCCTATTTCATCGTTTTGAGTATAATCTATTTTTTCGTTTCGGCTCCCCAGACGCATTTCTTTCAATTTATTTTCCAGCATGATAAGTGGAGCCGAAAGTTGTTTCCCAATAAACAGGCTCACTAATATAGCCAGCACTACAATAATCAGGTAAATCTGGATAATTACCCCCAGGAAGCTTTCTATTTCGCTTCTTATTTCATCCTGGCTGAAGAATTGAGGAATAGCTATGTATCCGATTTGCATAAAATCGCCATTATTAAAATCGGTATATCCCGTAAGATACTTTAGCTCTCCGATATGTTCGTATTGATTAACATTTGAGTTAGAGGAGAAAAAAGGTTTCGGTGCAATCCTGTTGCTTATCAGATTCTTATTAAAGATTATCGGTTGCGAACTGGCTATCAAAAGTCCATCATTGTTATAAACATGGATATCGGTATGATAAATATACGAAAGGTCCTGTAAATCCAGATCTAAGGCTTGTGAGTTAATCGCATTTAAATCCTGAATCCAGTAATACATATCCTGTAACGCTTTTTGAATATAGCCTTTTTTGCTTTCCAGATTTGCAATCTGTTCCTCCTGATATTTTTTCTGAATAAAATTGACCGACTCAAGGAATATCCAAACGAAACTAATGATTAACAGTGAAATAAATGCATATTGAAATTTCGATGTTAATCCAAGCCGATATTGCTCTTTCCGGCTACAAATTAAATATCCCCAGACAAACAGGCTACAGATGACAAAAAATGCAAGGAAAATATATACAAAATAGAGAAAATAAGCCAGGGGATTATGCGATTGAAGTTCAGTAATAACAATATATGTTTTCTGGTTGGGTGAAAATACATACTGGTTCAATCCTTTGTCGGTAAATGAAAAATAATCTGTTTTCAGTTTTGGTATCCAGTTTGTATCCTGAGAATAATTAAGTTTACCGGAAGAGTAAACTAATTTTTTATTTTCATATTTTGCTACTGCAATATCCATCAGCGTTTGAATATCAGGAGTTGAAGCTATCAGTAAATTAGGGAAACTATAACTTTTGAAATTACGTCGGGGATAAAACTCCATATAAAAAAAGAGAGAATCAGTGCGAACAAAACCTGACTGAAATACTCCAATATAGGTAATGTTGTTTTCGTTTGCAGGAATTATGTAAAAATTGGTATTTTTCAATCGAATCCCTACATTGTCAATGTATTGTGCATATTCTTTATACAAATCGGAATGTATAGTAGCAACATTCAGTCGCATATCGTATTTATTCCAGAATCCGCGTTGGTATGTTTTATCGAGATAATCATTGGCTGCCACAAGGGAATCATGTTTAGCAACAAAGCGATTTAATTTCCTGTCATTTTTAATCTGGACATTTAATTCTTCAAGTAAAATATCAGCCATACGGTCATTCTCATTATTTCCGTTTACCGAGATATTTTGAGCCAGCACTTTAAACTTATCAAATTTTTTAGTTTGGTTTATATTGTAAGAATTTAAAACAATAAAAGCAGTATAAAAAAGAGCCCAACAGGCAACATAACCATATAAGTTTGTATATTTCGGAAAAATATATGGCAAATAGAAGGCAGAACTCATTACAAGAAACGAAACACTTAACCTTACTGCGTCGCCAGGGAAAACCTTCTGACAAATGAAATACATTACAACAGTAAAAAATAATTCGATAAAATAAGTAAATCTCAGGAGCAGATTCTTTTTAAACCATGCATGGGTTTTAAAAAACATCAAGGCTAATCCGAAACCCCAAACCATTATCAGGAAATGAATCCAGCTACCCAAAATAGAAAAATCCTTAAATTGAAGAATGCTCAGATGAATAACGGAATTAAAGATAAGTCCTCTGAGCAAAAAGTAAACTAAAACGAAATACAATACATACATCATAAACAAAAGAACACGTCCTGTCATCGTCTTATATTTATCTGTATTGGTATAAAAATAGAACAAATAAATAGTGGAAATGAAGTATCCGGTGGCAATAGTCAAATGAATGATGGATGCCAGAAACGGATTTGAAGCATATTGGAAAGGCGAAAATAATTTACTCCAGAAAAGAAGGGATGGGATATTAAAATACAAACAAATACCCGTTAGAATTCCAACGCCGAGTGCCAACGCAGTCCAGGTTTCCAGATTGATCGTTTTTTTATGAAAAAGAATAGGGGAACGGGCATAAAGAATAAAGAAAATCAGAAATGCAAGGAAATACACTATTAATCCAATATGAGCATATAGTTCATTAAAAACAGGTGTTTTGGGCTCTGCTAAGGAGAATAAATAGTTTCCGGGAGAACCAAATACCGCAAGTTTATCTCCTTTATTTCCTTTTACAATCTGAACCCTTTTATCAATATTAAAACCTATTGCAAAACTATTGTTTAATTCTGAATTTTCATATGGATAATTATTTTTAATAGTAATCAATGCCATTAACTTATTTGAATCAACAGTTATTATTCTGCTTATACACAGGGCATTTGGTAATTGATCAAAATGCCAGTCTGTAGAATCCGGAATTGCAATGCTGCTTATATCGCGCTGATTATCAGACCAGAAAACCAGTTCTGTTTTATCAAAAACATAATAAGAGATGTCATTTTTTTCAAAATGATAATGAATCAGGGAATCAACCGATGAATGAACAATGACCTGATTCATGTCAGCCAGTGTTTTTGAAGCCTGTTTTTCTTTAACTAAAAGTTCTTTTTGGAATTCATTTAATACAATAGCATGTTTAGGTGAATTTTGATAGATATAACCACAAATCAATCCTGTCGAAATGCATAGAAGCATGGCAAGAATTAAATAAACTGATTTTATCGAATTAGTTTCTTTGATCTTTATATTTGTTGAATCTTTCATTATAATTTTTAATGCACTTTTGGTTGTTATGTGTTCCGTGTTCTGCGTTCCGTGTTTCGTGTTCCGTGTTTCGTGTTCCGTGTTCCGTGTTTCGTGTTCCGTGTTCCGTGTTCCGTGTTCAGTGTTCCGTGTTCCGTGTTCCGTGTTTCGTGTTCCGTGTTCCGTGTTCCGTGTTCCGTGTTCCGTGTTCCGTGTTCCGTGTTACAGATTACAAGTTTAATTTTTATATTTCAGAGAGTTAGGATTAAATTAATCCCTATCATTTGATGTCACTTCGTTTTATTAATTAATCCCGTAAACCGGTCGTTTTATTCATTTACTATTTACAATTTGTCTGAAGCACAGAATTCTATCATTTAATCAACCAACGGAACGAAATGACGTCCAGTTTACGGGATTAACCAAATCATTAACCGGAAACGCGGAACACGGAACACGGAACGCGGAACATTTAAACTCCTTTCAATCATAATTCATTTTACTTATTCATGATGATATGGTTCTCCTTTTAAAATTGTCATGGCACGGTAAAGTTGTTCTACAAAGATCAAACGTATCATTTGATGCGAAAATGTCATGGTTGATAGTGATATTTTATTATTAGCCCTTTGATATACACGTTCAGAAAAACCATAGGGACCTCCTACAACAAAAATCAGGCGTTTGTGTGATGCCATAATTTTTTTTTCAATAAATTCAGAGAATGAAACAGAAGTAAATTGGATCCCTTTCTCATCTAATAAAATAACATGATCATTTAATTCAAATTGTTTCAAAATTAAATCAGCTTCTTTTTCAAGTTGTTCAGTGATTGACAGGCTTTTTGTATTTTTCAATTCAGGAATCACCAATTGTTCAAAAGGGATATAAAATTTCAACCTGTTTTGATATTCATCCTGTAGTTTGATGATATGATTATTTGTTGTTTTACCTACTGTTAATAGTACTATTTTCATTCGTTATTTTTTTGTTCCGTGTTCCGTGTTCCGCGTTCCGTGTTCCGTGTTCTGCGTTCCGTGTTCTGCGTTCCGCGTTCCGTGTTCTGTGTTCTGTGTTCTGTATTCCGTGTTCCGCGTTTCGTGTTCCGCGTTCCGTGTTCCGTGTTCCGTGTTCCGCGTTCCGCGTTCCGGGTTCCGGGTTCCGGGTTCCGTGTTCCGTGTTCTGCGTTCTGCGTTTCGTGTTTCGTGTTCAGCGTACTATGTTCTTTGTTCTTTGTTCTTTGTTCTTTGTTCTTTGTTCTTTGTTCTTTGTTCTTTGATCTTGGCTCTTGGTTCTTGGCTCTTGGCTCATTATTTTCCTTATAAAAATCAAGAACTTTAGAAAAAATCATTCATTCTATGATTGAAATAAATAATTAATGTACATTTGCACACTGAATCAATAATCATATGCAAATATGGCATTTTTAAACGACAAAACAAATCGAATGAATAAATTATTTACAAAAAATCCTTGCAATCATGAAAACTATCAAATTAATTCTGCTCAGTGCATTTATCTGTTGTGCCATTCCATTGTTGGAAGCACAATCGGTTGAAGTACCATCTGATATCATAACGGCTTTAAATAGTGGTGATGCAAGTCAGCTTTCAAATTATTTAAATGCCAATGTAGAGTTATTTATTGAGAATAAAAATGATGTATACAGTAAATCACAATCAACACAAATAATAGCAGATTTCTTCAGAAAAAACCGTGTAACCAGTTTCCAATTGTTACACAAAGGCAACAAAGATGCAGCAAGTTTTGTAATTGGCACCCTGAAAACTTCTACAGGCAATTTCCGCTTATATGTTTTAACACGAAAGAATGAAATACAACAACTCAGAATTGAACCTTCCAATGACTAATGATTTCAAACAATTAATTTCCCTGTGGTTTGCCGAAGATATAGGCGATGGTGACCACACGACCCTCTCCTGTATTCCTTCAACTGCTATCGGTAAATCGAGGTTAATCATCAAAGAGAACGGTGTATTGGCTGGAGTAGCAGTTGCTGCTGAAATCTTTAAGGCATTTGATCATGAACTTAAAATGACAGTATTTATCCATGATGGCGCCGAAGTCAAGGTAGGTGATATTGCATTTGAAGTAGAAGGGAAAGTGCAGTCACTGCTTCAGACAGAACGATTGATGTTAAACATTATGCAACGAATGAGCGGAATAGCATCCCGGACACATGAATATGTCAAAGCACTCGAAGGTACAAAAACCAGGGTGTTGGATACCCGTAAAACAACTCCCGGACTACGGTTACTTGAAAAGGAGGCAGTTAAAATTGGTGGTGGTGTAAATCATCGAATCGGATTGTACGACATGATTTTACTGAAAGATAATCATGTTGACTTTGCCGGTGGCATTGAAAATGCGATTCATCGTACAAAAGAATATCTCAAAGCAAAGAATAAACCATTGAAAATTGAAATCGAAGTCCGTAATTTCGATGAGCTTTCTCAGGTAATGGCTGTTGGAGGTATTGACAGGATCATGCTGGATAACTTTACAACCGAAAATACACGAAAAGCAGTCGAAATCATTGATGGCAAATACGAAACGGAATCATCAGGTGGTATAACTTTCGACACGTTGAAAGAATATGCCGAATGTGGAGTTGATTATATATCGGTAGGTGCCCTGACACATTCCGTAAAGAGTCTGGATATGAGTTTTAAAGCAGTTTAAAGAGTATCTGGTTTGAAGAGTTTGAAGTTTGAAGAGTTAAGTAGGTAGTGGGTAGTGGGTAGTGGGTAGTAGGTAGAAAAATATTGATGTTTGAAAAGTTTTGTACCGGTCGAATTATTGTATGAACATTATTGAGCTTAAACCGACTGGTTGATTTTTAATTAAAACACACTTTATCCCCAACCGGATTCTACTTACAAAAACTTATTTCAGATTTCAAATAACACTTGCAATTTGTTATATAGAATCGTATTTTTTAAATATGATCAGCCCGTATACAATATGGCAAATGCCAAAACCAATGGTCCATAGAATAATTCCGTAATATAAAAATATAGCAGCCGCAAGACCCAGCACAATTTCAACAATACCCAGAGAATAAATTTCGTAGTAAGTATATTTAGAAGCATTTACCAATGCTAATCCATAGAATATTAAGGTGATTGAAGCCAGGATTTCCACATCTCCCCTGTATAAAAAAATCAATGCAAAAATACCCCCTGTAACCATTGGAACGGCTAATTTATAAAGAATTCTTAAAGATACATTATTAAATAATTTTTGTTTGTTTTTCCTTGCTTTTTTCAATGAAAAAAAGAGAACAAAACCAATTGAAACAAGAATTACTACTATTGCATCCGTTAAAAGAATTCCAATTTCCTGTATTGAATTCAATCCTAAATTTGCAGGATCCTGTAACAAAAAGAAATAAGCGAACGCTGCCCCAACAATAGCAGTTATACCTGTCATCACACCTGACAGTCCGCTCAGCGACAAAAATTCGGATGACTTTTCCTTCATCACACGTATGGTTTTTAAATCTTCAATTTGCTTTTCCATTTTACCTCATCATTAAAAGTATTTATTATATAAAGCTAATATACATATTCAATAGGTAACCCTTTTAAATAATAAAAAAAGTTGATTTAAATCTTTATAAGTAATTGGAACAATATAATGTCGTGTTTTATTTTTTCTATAAATCCGGCCTCTCCCCCCTACCCTTTCCGAGGCTGTGTAAAAAAAGAATTAGTAAAATTTGATTTAAAAAAATTATAGTTGATGTTTTTTTAATAAGGTAATAAGGTTTGGGTTTGTACTCATTACTTTCTATTAAGGTTTAATACCTGAAAATAAGGTTTCTAAGAAATAAACCTTATTTTTATTTATCAACCTTAGTAGAAATATTAACAAAAATATCTTAACCTTATTACCTTATTTCAACTACCTGCTTAAATTTGATTGTTTTATCATTTTCAGTTATAGTATTTACACAGCCTCATCCAAAAGAGAGGGCGATAGAGCTGAGGGTTGATGAATTTTTATTAAAAATTATGGGACATTATTTATTTCCTATTACTTAATACTATAAAACAGTAAAAAGCGCGAAAGGTTTATTTTTCGCGCTTTTGGCTGTTTAGATAAATAGTGAAGTCTTCATTTGTAATGAATCCCTTTGATCTTTATCAATTAGTCTTTATGATTTAGTAAATCAATGCATTTCACCAGACTTTCTTCCCAATGTGGAATGACAATACCGTAAGTACTTTTGATTTTAGCCTTGTTTAGAACGCTGTAGTGAGGTCTTGGCGTCCTGGCGGGATAATCCTTTGTTTCAATGGGATGAACGTCACAGGTAATGCCTGCTATACGGTGAATGGATTTGGTAAAGTCGTACCAACTGCAAACTCCTTCGTCGGAGAAATGGTAAATGCCGGGTACAAATGGTTCATGACTTAATACCTGTAAAATGGTATTTGCTAAATCAGCAGCATAAGTTGGTGTGCCTATCTGGTCAAAGATGACGTTTATCGAATCGCGCTCAGTACCCAGTTTCATCATTGTTTTTACAAAATTGTTTCCAAACGATGAATACAACCAGGCGGTACGGATTATAACAGCCTGATAACAACTTTCGAAAAGAGCATTTTCGCCTGCCAGTTTCGATTTACCATATACAGAGGAAGGACAAACCTGTTGATCTTCCATATAAGGCATGTAATTCGTTCCGTCGAAAACGTAATCGGTGGAAATATGTATTACTTTCAATGAGTTTTCTCTGGCTACTTCTCCAATGTTTCTAACAGCATCTGCATTTATTTTAAAGCAACGTGCGACATCATCTTCGGCTTTATCCACAGCTGTATAGGCTGCACAATTAACGATAATGTTTACTTGATTGTCTTTTACATATGCATTGAGTGCCGTTTTATCACAGATATCAAGGTCTTCAACATCTGTGTAGAGATAGTTGAATGCCGGAAAACGGGTGGAAGCCTGCTGCATTTCATTGCCAAGTTGCCCGTGACTGCCGGTAATTAGGATTGTTGTCATTATATTGATATTAACTTCGTGTTATTACTGCGTGATATGAACTTGGTGATATGACTTCGTGATATTAACTATGTGATATGATTTCATGAAATGACTTTTTGATATTCACTTCGTGATATGATTTCATGATATTATTCCCGAGCTCTTCAATTCGTGTAATTCGTATTTAATTCGTTTTAATTCGTGTAATTCGTATTTAATTCGTTTTAATTCGTGTAATTCGTATTTATCAGAAATTTTTATCTGCATCTGCAAATAACCGGTGTTTTAGGTCTTTATCCGAAATGATGGCTTTGTCGGCGGGTATTCTCCAGTCGATTGCCAAAGCAGGATCATTGTACATAATGCCCCGTTCGAGTGTTGGACTATAGAAATTGTCGCATTTATACGAGAAAACAGCTGTTTCTGTCAATACAGAAAAACCATGAGCGAACCCTTGTGGTATCAGAAACTGCAAATGATTATCTTCGGAAAGTTCCACACCAAACCATTGTCCAAATGTAGGAGAAGAAGTACGCAAATCAACTGCAACATCCCAAACTGAACCCTTAACAACAGATACCAGTTTCGACTGGCTTTGGGGATTAAGCTGATAATGCAGTCCACGAATCACACCATATGAAGATTTTGATTGATTATCCTGACAAAAATGCAGATCAATTCCAGCTTCAAGATAGCTCTTTTCATTGTAAGTTTCATAGAAATATCCACGTGCATCAGCAAAAACACGAGGTTTGACAATAACTAAATCTGAAATGGGGGTTTTTATAATTTCCATTATGTTATATACGAATTAAAAACTAATTAAAAACTAATTACACGAATTATATAGTGCGAAGCTCATATCACGAAGTAATATCATAAAATCATATCACGAAGTAATATCATGAAATCATATCAAGAAGTAATATCATGAAATCATATCACGAAGTAATATCATAAAATCATATCACGAAGTAATATCATAAAATCATATCACGAAGTAATATCATAAAATCATATCACGAAGTAATATCATGAAATCATATCACGAAGTCATATCATAAAATAATATCACGAAGTAATATCTTAAAAATAATATCACGAAGTCATATCATAAAATAATATCACGAAGTAATATCATAACATTAAGAGGTGGCTTTTTTCGTTGGCGATCTTAACAAGATATTCTCCGTAATGATTTTTCCTGAGTGGTTCAGCAAGTTTAAGCAATTGTACTTTATCGATATACCCATATCTGAATGCAATTTCTTCAAGGCATGCGACTTTCAACCCCTGGCGGTTTTCAATGGTAGCAATAAAGTTTGAGGCTTCAAGCAGACTGTCATGGGTACCTGTATCAAGCCATGCCATTCCACGTCCCATCATTTTAAGACTAAGACGGTCTTCTTCAAGATAGATCCTGTTCAGATCGGTAATTTCCAATTCTCCTCTTTTTGAGGGTTTCAGATTCTTTGATTTTTCAACCACATCGTTACTGTAAAAGTAAAGACCTGTGACAGCATAATTTGATTTTGGTTCTGAAGGTTTTTCTTCAAGGCTAAGAACTTTACCTGTTGAATCAAATTCAGCTACACCGTAACGCTCAGGATCGTTGACATAATATCCGAAAATAATTGCACCATCTTCTAAAGTCGCAGCTTCACGGAGAGTGCGTGACAAATCGAATCCATAAAAGATATTATCCCCTAGTACCATACACACATTATCATCACCAATAAATTCTTCGCCAATGATGAATGCCTGTGCAAGTCCGTCAGGAGAAGGTTGAATGGCATAAACCAGTTTGATACCTAAGTCTTCACCGTTTCCCAATAAATTTTCATAGAGATGAATATCCTGTGGAGTAGAAATAATCAAAATTTCTTTAATTCCTGCCAACATTAAAACTGACAACGGATAATAAATCATTGGTTTGTCATAAACCGGAATGATTTGTTTTGAAATACTTTTGGTAATCGGATACAACCGAGTTCCTGAACCACCTGCTAATACAATGCCTTTCATAAGTTTAAAATGTTTGAAAAGTTTAAAAAGTTTGAAAAGTCTGGAGTTTGAAAGTTTGAAAGTCTGAAAGTCAGAAGATTTCACACTTCAAAATTATATAAAATTCAGCAATTTGCCTCAGTATTTTGAAATTATTATTCTTCCAAATCCAATTCACCGGCTTTATAAAGCTGATAATTTTTAGCCAGAAGTACCATAAATTTGCTTATTTCTGTTTGAGCCTGAAGAGTTTCAGGACTGATATCAGTTTTTTTCATACGCAAAATCATAATACCATACTGAAAGTTGAAACAAAGTTCAACATCACTGATATGCGGATTATCCTGTTGGCTTCTCAATTGAGTGATAAATGGCAATATATGATAGAATTTAGCTGCATAACCGGCATCTTTGCCCGATCGGATAATTGTGGAGTGTAATTCATCCAGTTCAATAATTATATTTTTATTTAATTGTAAATGGCCATCCTTTTGCACGTTTTCAAGTCGCATCATTTCAATCAGACTTTCGTACCAATCGTACATCTTTTTGCGTTCATCCTCCGATACAGGATATGTAGCAATAATTCGTTCGTTGATGATATCAATATTGAGATTAAAAGCACGTATTAAATCTTCTACCTGCCACATATAGAGCAAATACTCGGAGATATTTTCCTTTTTAAGTTTCTTAGCTATTAACACGATATTTTAATTTACAATTTAAAAGACAAAAGATACAAGAGAAAAGATACAAGACATAAACATAAGACAATACAGATTATCAACCAATTAACCAATTAACCAATTAACCAATTATTCGAAATTCCAATCACCATCTTCATCCATAAATACCGGTTCACTAAAATCATCAATTTCGCGGCGTTCTTTTTTGGTAGGTCGTCCGGTACCCTGATCACGCCCCGATTGTCCGGCCAATTTTGCCATTTCCAATAATTCCAGCTGGTCGGCAGATGTTACATTCAGTAAAAAGTCAGGCACTAATTTGGCATTCATACGATTTTCGGACAATGCAAGGACTTTAAACGAAAACAATACAGGGTTTCGCTTAATTGAAACGACATCATCTATTTTTACATTTCTTGAAGGTTTCACAGGCAAATTATGGATAATAACTTTCCCTTTTTTGCAGGCTTCAGCAGCTAATGTTCTGGTTTTGAATAATCTTACAGCCCAAAGCCATTTATCGATACGTACTTCTGTTTTCATATTTTTATTAAATGTTCCGCGTTATGCGTTCCGTGTTCCGTGTTCCGTGTTCCGTGATCCGTGTTCCGTGTTCCGTGTTCCGGATCTGAAAGGTTTCAGGTTTTTGAAATATCACCCTCCCACTTGCTCTCCTTTCAACTGAAGGATTTAAGTTTTGAAGTTTACACTTCACTATATGGAATTTGCGATACCCAATAAGAACAGGTGCCCGGGAACAAAGTATAAAGAACCAGAGACCAGAAACGCACAACGCGGAACACGGAACACGTAACGCGGAACATGGAACTTTTCAAACTTTTCAAACTTTTCAAACTTCAAACTTCAAACAAACAAATCAACTATTTCCCATTAAATTGTGTCATGGTGAGTTCCAGTCCGGCTAAACAGAAACTGCGAATAATTTCTACAGCTACTTCAGCACGGACAGTCAATACTTTTGATTGTTCATTTGTCCATTTTCCAAGTACATAAGCTATTTGTTGTCCTTTGGAAAAATCACTTCCAAGACCAAAACGTAAGCGGGCATAATTATTATGACCCAGAATTTCCTGTATATTTTTCAGTCCATTATGTCCTGCATCCGATCCTTTAGGTTTTAGGCGTAAGGTACCAAAAGGCAAAGCAATATCATCCACTACTACCAACACATTTTCGATTTCGATATTTTCTTTTTGCATCCAATATCGAAGGGCATTTCCACTCAGGTTCATAAAAGTTGAAGGTTTGAGTAAAATAAGTGTCCGCCCCTTTATTTTCACTTCACATGTTGACCCGTAACGGTTTTCGGTAAAAAAAACATTGGACGCTTTAGCAAAAGCGTCCAATATTGTAAAACCTATGTTGTGGCGGGTATTCTGGTACTCAGCACCGATATTGCCCAATCCGACAATTAAGTATTTCATTTATCCTGAATTTATTTTGCAGCAGGAGCAGCAGCAGGAGCACCCGGAACGGCAACAGCAGCAGCACCACGGGCAGCTCTGGTCAATTTAACCTGTGCAACCACAGCGTTTTTGTTATTAAGAATTTCAAGGTTTTTCATTGTAACTTTACCAACCTGGATAGATTTTCCCAATCCCAATTCAGCTACATTAATAACGATATTTTCGGGGATTTGAGTGTACAACCCTTTCACTTTCAGTTTACGCATTTCAAGACTTAATTTACCACCGGCTTTAACACCTTCGGCCAAACCTTCCAATTTAACCGGAAGCTCTACAACTACGGGTTTGTCTTCGGATAATTGTAAAAAGTCGATATGCAATACTTTATCACTAACCGGATGGAATTGCAATGCTTTCATAATGGATTTTGTCTTTTTTCCATCAATGTCTAAATTGACAACATATACTTCAGGAGTATAAATCAATTTACGGATTTCACCAACAGTCGTAGTGAAATGTGTGTTTTCAGCACCACCATACAATACGCATGGAACTTTTTCAGCAACTCTGTCAGCTTTTGTAGCTTTTTTTCCCAGGTCAGTTCTCACTGTTCCTTTTAAATCAAATGTTTTCATCTTGTTTTTTTTTGTGTTACTCAAAATTTAAGCGTTTATTTTTAAGTGATTAGTCGCTTAATTTCCCATCACACTTTCTTTTTCAAAAAAGTCCGACAAAGGTAGTACTTTTTTATAAATCTGCAATATCTGAATCAGCATAAATCACGGAACTATAATTTCAACTATTTTCAGACAACTTTTATCTGTGCCTCAGCCTTTTTCTTTACTTTTGTAAAATATTTAGAAATTGCATTCATGAATAAAACGATAGAACGAATGACATCATTTATAGTGATGGATGTTTTGGAACGGGCGAATGAATTACAACGCGAAGGTGTTGATGTTATTCATCTGGAAGTCGGTGAACCAGACTTCGATATGCCCGAATGTATTGTGCAGGCAGCCATTAAAGCACATCAGGATGGTATAACACATTATACACATTCACTTGGTGATCCTCTTCTCCGTTTGGCAATAAGCGAATTTTACCTTTCTGAATACGGAGTAACAGTTGATCCTGATTGTATTCTGGTAACTTCGGGATCATCACCGGCTATATTGATGACCCTCATGTTGCTGTGTCAACCGGGAGACGAAGTTATTCTTTCAAATCCGGGCTATCCTTGTTACAGAAATTTTGCTTTAGCATGTCATGCAGAACCTGTTTATATACCTTTGCTTGCAGAATGTGATTTCCAATATGATATAAATGAAATTAAAAAACAGATTACAGATAAAACCAGGGCAATATTTGTCAATTCTCCAATGAATCCTACTGGTATACTGGTGGATGATGAGGTTTATAAAGGGCTTGTTTCATTGGAGATTCCTATCATTTCGGATGAAATATACCATGGATTAGTATACGAAGGCAGAGCTTCTTCCATCCTTGAATTTACCGATAAGGCATTTGTGATTAATGGTTTTTCAAAACGTTTTGCTATGACCGGATTACGACTCGGATATGTCATTGCACCTAAAGAATACATGCGATCGCTACAGATATTGCAACAAAACTTATTTATTTGTGCCCCCAGTACCGCTCAAAAAGCAGGTATTGCAGCATTAAAAGAAGCGAAAACAGATGTCGACAGAATGCGGTCTGTTTATAATGAAAGACGAATCTATATTGTGGAAAGACTCAAACGAATGGGTTTTATAATACACACCGTGCCCATGGGTGCATTTTATGTCTTTTGTGATGCCCGGAAATTCACTTCCGATTCATATATTTTCGCTTTTGACGTATTGGAAAAAGCTCATGTTGGAATTACACCCGGGATAGATTTCGGAACCGGAGGTGAAGGTTTTGTTCGGTTTTCATATGCCAATTCAATGAAGAATATACAAACAGCAATGGACCGCCTGGAGGTATATTTGCAAAAATTGATTGATTAACAATCAGTTTGAATGAAAGATGTCTATTAATTGAGTTTAAAATATTTAGAATAAATAGCAAATCACAGTTCTAAATTCAAATAAAAGTATTATATTTGCGGGCTCAAAAAGCAGAACGATTTTTTATTCACATTTTAAATTAAGGGAGGAAACAAACAATAGCTAAACAATTAACAATCAGACCTCTTAGAGGAAGAGTAAAAGAGCAGCCCAATCGGATAAACGAAAAGATTAAGGGGTTAAAAGAAGTTCGTTTGGTAGGTGATAATGTAGAACAGGGTGTTTATTCGTACGAAGAAGCCATTCGAATTGCCGATCAACTCGAATTAGATTTGGTAGAAATATCGCCTAATGCTGTGCCACCTGTTTGTAAAGTAGTTGATTATCAAAAGTTTTTATACCAAATTAAAAAACGTGAGAAAGAATCAAAGGCTAAAACGGCTAAAGTTATTTTGAAAGAAATACGCTTCGGTCCACAAACTGATGATCACGATTATAATTTCAAATTAAAACATGCACAAGGCTTTTTAAAAGAAGGCTGCAAAGTGAAGGCATACGTTTTTTTCAAAGGACGTTCCATTCTCTTTAAAGAACAAGGTGAAGTTTTATTACTTCGTTTTGCCAGCGACCTTGAAGAATTTGCCAAGGTAGATCAACTGCCACAATTAGAAGGAAAACGAATGATCATCATGTTTTCACCTAAAAAGCTGAAGTAAGCAGCTACAAAATCAGATTATACAATTTAAACATAGTAACAATGCCAAAAATGAAAACTATCTCCGGTGCAAAAAAAAGGTTTACCCTTACCGGAACAGGAAAGATCAAAAGAAAACATGCTTTTAAAAGCCACATTTTGACTAAAAAAACAAAAAAACAAAAACGTAACCTTACTCATGTTGGTCTTGTTCACAAGACTGATCTGACAAACGTTAAAGAAATGCTTTGTTTGAAATAGCAGTCAATTTTCACTTTTTAAATCATAAATCTTAGTCAAAAAACCGAATGCATTTAGCCAAAAGTTCGCAGTGAAACGCGACGCTAACATTCACAATTCATTTAAATTATGCCAAGGTCAGTAAACCACGTTGCTTCACGTAAAAGAAGAAAAAGAATTTTATGCCTAACAAAAGGTTATTTTGGAAATCGTCGTAATGTTTGGACTGTTGCCAAGAACACATGGGAAAAAGGGTTACAATATGCTTATCGCGATCGCAAAAACAAAAAACGTAGTTTCCGTGGATTATGGATTCAACGTATTAATGCTGCTGCACGTTTGGAAGGTATGTCGTATTCTAAATTAATGGGTGCTTTGCACAAATCAGGAATCGAAATGAACCGTAAAGTATTGGCCGATTTAGCCATGAATCATCCGGAAGCATTCAAAGCAATCCTGGTGAAAGCAAAAAACTCTTAAGATATTTATATCCTTATTTATTTTTAGGAATAAAGTCTAATTAACATATAAAAGGTCTGTGAACATACTTTCACAGACCTTTTTTGTATTTATAATTATCATTTTACTATTAACTATATTATTATAAATATATTTTTTATAATTATATTTATAATCAACAAAAATTTATATATTTGTTGAAGCGATTTAAGGAGTTCAATTTATGATCATAAAATATTTAATGTGTTAATTATTAGGAAACTATTCAGTCTATTCTTCTACTCTGTTTCATATATTTAAATTAATCTGTACCGGAATACAATTATACGAAGTTTTAATTTTATTACTTTTTGGCAATCAAACAATTTACTTATGTGGTCTATGAACAAATATATGTTTTTAAAGAACCTATTTTACAGGTTGCCACTAAGAATCCAGAAATGCTGGTATTAAAGAAAATCTGATAAGATATTAACAATAGATATAATGCAAAAATATAGAGTCCTGATTTTCTTTCTGGTACTATCAATGGGTTGTTATTGTGAAAATAACAGAATTGATTTAAACGTAAAAAACATACCCGATTCTTTGAAAATAAATGCAAATGCAGTCATTCGGTTTTCAACGACTGTATTTGATTATAAGTCATCCACTTCCGGAATTGAAAAAGACACAAAGGCGATCACGGTTTTTGAATTAAAAGGGAAAGATTTGGCCGATTTTCATTATTCAGGTGACAAATTTCGTGAATTAAGATCATTTTCAGGAAAATTATATGATGCTAACGGGGTATTATTACGCAAATTTAAAATATCAGATGTTTTATCTACTGAATGGTCAAGTAGCTTAGCTTCAGATGCCAGACACTATTATTTTGATTGTGAAACACCTGCCTTTCCGTTTACAATTGTATATGAATATGAAATTAACTGGAAAAACGGGATATTGGTATTTCCTGCTTTTTATCCTCAGTATGCTCATAATCTTTCTGTTGAAAGAGCAACTCACACACTCATTTTGCCATCTGTAGTTGAATTCAGAAGCAAGGCTTTCAATATCGCTTCAAAACCTGTAAAGACGACCCTGAAAGAGACATCCACGTATGAATGGAATGTCAGTAATCTACGTGCAATAGAAAACGAGTCGTATGATCCTTACCTGGACATTTTTGTTCCCTTGCTCTACCTGTGTCCCACGGATTTTGTTTATGATGGAGTGCCCGGAGCAATTTCTGATTGGGAATCAATGGGGAAGTGGGAAAATAATTTACTAAAAGGGCGTAATTTACTCCCTGAAGAAACCAGAAAAAAAATAATCGAACTAACAAAGGATGCCAAATCAGAAAGGGAAAAAGTACATATTCTCTATGATTATTTAGGCGAAACCACACGCTATGTAAATATAAGTCTTGGAATTGGAGGTTATCAACCCATGCCGTCATCTGAAGTTGCAAAAACCGGATTTGGCGATTGCAAAGCTTTATCGAATTATATGATGGCCATGTTGGAAGTTGTAGGTATTCATTCAAATTTTACCGAAATACGATTGGATGAAACCGATAAAACGCTTTATAAAGATTATGCCAATTTTAATCAAATGAATCATATCATTTTACAGGTTCCACTACCAAAAGACACTTTGTGGCTCGAATGTACCAATCCGCGTGTTCCATTCGGATTTGTTCATAATGGAATTTCAGGACACGATGCCCTGGTTGATACCGAACAAGGTGGAAAAATTGAATGTTTGCCTGATTATCCTGATTCTCTTAATATTGAAAAAAACAATGTCTCTATTGTATTAAATGAGGATGGAAGTGCCCATGCTATCATGAAGAAAACCTGCAATGTGAAAATATATGATAATTACAATTGGTTTCCACTTGCAAAATTTTCCAGAGAAGCTGATGATTTGCGAGAAGACATAGACCTGCCATCAGTTACTATCGATAAAATACAGGTTACTGATATTAAATCGTCATTGCCAAGTTTAGGTATTAATTATACATGGTCGACTCCTTTATATGGAACTAAAACAGGAAACCGGCTTTTTGTTCCTATCAATCCGTTTCGGTCTGTAAATGCAAATCTAAAGAGAAACAGCAGACTTCATGATATTAAGATATTGGCCGGGTACAAAGATATTGACAGTATTTTCATTTCGATTCCTGAAGGCTTTGATATTGAAACAATGCCTTCATCAAATAATATGAAAACATCATATGGATATTTTGAAAGTAAGATTCAACTGGTCGATAAAGGTATTCTGATACAACAGATTCTTTTTATTCCTTCAGGAGAATACAAACGTTCAACCTATCCTGATTTTTTATCATTTTTCGAAAGGATAAGCTCTTCTTATAAAAGTAAGATTATATTCAAAAGGCGGGTTTCTTTATTTTAAATTCATTTTAAATATTCAACATTTTCTTTTTCAAAAATCAAATTGAAATACTTTTTCACTACACAAAATGAATTTGTTTTTTTAGGTAATTACGTGACTATTTTTAATGTATTACAAAATGCAGAGCACTTTTATTTATGTAACATTAAGGCAGAATATAGATAATTAAATTAGTACAGAAACTAATCATAGTATAAATTAAGATCATTACATTTACATCAATTATTTAATCAATTTACATACAGTTATAAACTTAAATCAATCTTAACATGAAAAATTTAATTTGCATAGTTGTTTTTTTTCTAATATTCCAACAATCAACAACAGCGAAGGAATTCAGCTTAAAATATGGTAAAGTCACGAAAGATGAACTTACTATGAAAATTTATGAAAAAGACACAACGGCAGCAGCAGTAGTTTTATATGAAAGTGGGAATTCGTCATTTGATTATATTGCTGATAAATTTAAAGTCAGGGAAGAAGTTAAGCGGAAAATAAAAATTTTAAAACAGGAAGGAGTAAATCAGGCTACTGTCAAAGTTCAATATTTTTATAAAGAAAACGGAGATAAAGAGGCAATTACAAATATCGAAGCATATTCATATAATCTGGATAACGGAAATATTATTAAAACCAAACTGGACAATAAATATGTTTTTGATGAAGAAATAAATAATACTTACCGGGCAATCAAGTTTTCAATACCAAATGTAAAAGTTGGAACTGTAATAGAATACAGGTATATTAAAAACATTGAAAGTTATGCAGAAATACCTGATTGGAATTTTCAATCAGAAATTCCGGTGATAAATAGTGACTATGAAGCCATTATACCTGAATATTTCGTTTTCAATCGAGAAATTAAAGGATATGAAAAAGTAAAAGCAGTTGAATCGAGCCAGAGCCAGCAATTTAATTTAAGAGCAACAACGGATGGACCTAATTCTGTAACGTGTCAAAGTCATGACTTTACTTATACAGCAACAGATATACCAGCATTAAAAACAGAACCTTATGTATGGTGTGTCAACGATTTCACATCAGGAATCCGTTTTGAGTTGGAAGGTACAAATTTTCCCAATACAATTTATAAACCTTATGCACAAACCTGGGATATACTGGAAGAAACTATAAAAAAGCAAACTGATTTTGGTTCGAATCTAAAAATGTCCAGTCCTTTTAAAGAAGAAATAAAGGTTTTGACTGATACAGTCAAAAGTGAAAAGAAAAAAATCGAACTGATATATTCATTTATAAAAAATCACATAAGTTGGAATGGGAATTATTCATTTTTCGGTAACAAATATAAAGAGGCTTTAAAAAACGGAACTGGTGATAATGGACAAATAAACATGATTCTTATGAGTGCGTTGAAAAATGCAGGCATTTACACTTACCCTATTTTAATAAGTCTCCGTTCACATGGCCGGTTACCATTTACCTATCCGTCTTTTGACAAGCTGAACACATTCATTGTTGCTGCACAGACATCAAACGGTGCAATATTTTATATGGATGGATCAGCTACCAATGGAGGGTTGAATATGCTTCCTATTAATATCCTGGTAGACAGGGGAAGGGTTTTTGAAGAAACAATGTCAAACAAATGGGTTGATTTAACTAAAGCTGCAAAAAACCAGGTTGTATATATTATTAATTCAAAATTCGACAAGGAAGGAAATTTAACCGGTACGTTGAATTCAGGTTATGCAAATCAACTTGCTTACTCTTACAAATCAAACTATCACGCAGCAAAAGACTCAATGGAATTTGTCGAAAAACTCGAAAATAGCTATCACTTTAAGATTGATAGTATGAGTATAACCGGAAAAGATCCTATGTCAACTATCGTAAAAGAAAAAATTAAATTCAGTAAGAAATTAGACTTACAGGGTGAATATGTCTATATTAACCCAATGATTCTTATGCAAATTGACAAAAACCCGTTCACCCAATCCGTCAGGAAATTACCTGTTGAATTTGACTATTCTTTTAATTTTCAATTAAGTAGTACACTTACAATTCCGGAGAATTATAAAGTGGAGGAATTACCTAAATCAGTTAAAATAGTACTGGCCGAAAATGCAGGACAATGTATCTATCAGGCAATTCAAAAGGAAAATAAAATTCAATTGAATTATAAATTCGAAATGAGCCAGTCAATATTTCCACAGGAGTATTATACTGCCATTCGCGATTTTTATGCCAATGTAGCCACTAAAAACGCAGAGTTAATTGTTCTAAAAAAAATAAACTAATTCTCACAAGCTATAATTGTATAGTAAGTGCTAAAACAGAATAAAAAAAGACTGAATCAGATTCAGTCTTTTTTTTATTCTAAGAAGTAGACTCCTAGATCCAACGGACATAACAAAAATCCTGTCGGTGAGGTAAATCTTCATTTTTAGGAAACATCCTGAACCCATATTTGAATGTACCGGCCATGTTCAATTGAAATGCCAGGTTGAAAAACAATCTTGTTCCTTCCGTTTTAACAAGTCTTAGCTCTTGAACATCATAAAGAACATCTACATTGTTTTTTCCTAATTTTGTCGATACCAGTTCGACACCTATTCCCTTATCATTTATCTCGTGAACATCAATAACAATATTAATATCGTTCACTTCACCCACTTCAGGGTTATGGATTAATTTTTCTGGGACATCCATCAATACAACTTCTATATTATCCCATCCTTTCGCAATTTTTTCTTTCCAGGCTGCAATTTCTTTTGCTTTGGCAAATTTATTTGCTTTCAGCAATCCTGAACGTTTTGCCAATTTAGTATAAAAACGGGAGATATAATCATCAATCATTCGTTTGGTTGTAAATCGCGGTGTGATTTGGGCGATTGAATTTTTAATGAACTGTATCCATTCAGGTGAATACCCTTTGGTATTCTTGGCATAATAAAGCGGAATGATTTCGTTTTCGAGCATGCTGTAAATCGTAGCCGCATCCAGTTGATCCTGATGAACATCATTTTCAAACGTACGTTTTTCTGTTAATGCCCAGCCGGCACCTTTTACATATCCTTCAAGCCACCAACCATCTAATACGGAAAAGTTAAGGACACCGTTCATTTGAGCTTTTTCACCTGAAGTACCAGATGCTTCTAATGGACGGGTAGGCGTATTCAACCAGATATCAACACCGCAAACCAACCTTTTGGCTAAACGCATATCGTAGTTTTCAAGAAAAATTACTTTTCCAAGAAATTGAGGCATACGTGATATCTCAACAATTCGTTTAATTAATCCCTGTCCTCCACCATCTGCCGGGTGAGCTTTCCCTGTAAAAATAAACTGAACAGGTTGAAGAGGATTATTAACAATTCGTTCAAGGCGCTCCAGATCAGTGAAAAGCAAATGTGCACGTTTATAGGTTGCAAAACGACGACCAAAACCTATAATTAATGCATTTGGGTTAATGGCTTCCAAAACAGAAACAATGCGCGAAGGATCACCCTGATTTTTTAACCAGCTTTCACGAAACTGCACTTTAATATAATCAACCAGTTTGTTTTTTAAGCCCATCCGGGTATGCCATATTTCCTGATCAGGAATTTTATATACACCTTCCCAAATTTTCATATTCGACTGATCGGCGTAAAATTCCTTTGTAAAATACTTTTCATATACAGCTTTCCAGTCAGAAGAAGTCCAGGTTGGAAGGTGAACACCATTCGTAACATAACTGACATGTAACTCTTCAGGAAAATAGCCTTTCCAGATCGGTTGAAACATTTCCTGTGAGACTTTTCCATGTAACCAACTTACACCGTTCACTTCCTGGCATGTATTGCAGGCAAAAGTACTCATGTTAAATTTTTCATTATGATCGCCCGGATGTTCGCGACCCATATCGATAAATTCGTCCCAGTTAAGGTGTAATTTATCAGGGTATTCGCTCATGTATTTTTGGAACAGGGTTTCATCAAAACTGTCGTGCCCTGCAGGAACGGGGGTATGTACTGTGTAAAGCGAACTTGAACGAACAATTTCCAATGCTTCATTAAATGAAAGATCTTTATCAGAAATTAAATCAACCAACCTTTGTACATTTATTAAAGCCGCATGCCCTTCGTTACAATGATAAACCTGTTTTTCGATGCCTAATTTCTTAAGTGCCAGAATACCTCCAATTCCCAACATTATTTCCTGTTTCATGCGATTTTCCCAATCACCACCATAAAGCTGGTGCGTAATAGAACGGTCATATTCACTATTCATCTCATTATCCGTATCCAGTAAGTAGAGGGCAATCCGGCCAACTGACACTTTCCACAAATAGGAGTATACGATTCTTCCCGGATAAGGAACTTCGATAATGAGAGGTTGGTCATTCTCATCTTTCATCTGTTTAAGAGGAAGATTATTGAAGTTTTGAGCTTCATACTCAGCAATCTGCTGACCATCAACAGAAAGTGATTGTGTAAAATATCCGTAACGGTATAAAAAACCAATTGCAGTCAAATCAATATTACTATCACTGGCTTCTTTCAGGTAATCACCTGCCAGTACACCCAAACCACCCGAATATATTTTCAGCACTTCTGTCAACCCGTATTCCATGCTGAAATAGGCAATTGATGGTACATTTGTGTTTTTTGGTACGTTTAAATAGGTTTTAAATTCTTTGTAAACTGTTTCTACTTTATTAATAAATTCAGTATTTTTCCCCATTGCAACCAACTTTTCATAGTTCAGTATATTCAGCAGCAGTACAGGATTTGATGAAGAATCAATCCATGCCTGACGATCAATCTGTCGAAACAAATTTTTTGCTTCGCTATCCCAAGTCCACCAGATATTTTGTGCAATCTCTTCTAATTTATTTAAACTATCGGGTAAATGCGATTTTACATTGATCTCCTTCAGGTTTGTTTCATTAACATTGTTGACTTTAAGTTTCATAAGCTTGTATATCTTTTTTATATAACTAATACTGAGATTTCTTTTTAATAGAAAACCTGATTTTTTTATTGTTTACTAAAACTTCAAGTTACAAAAATAATTAAAAAGGTGTAATATACGAAATAATGAGTTTTAAAACATTTCAAATCCATTTCAATCGTTTGCGTAAATAATTTAATCCTGCGCTTTATTTCTTTTGTTTTTATTGACAAGAGCAATATTATAGGCTTTATCATAAAAGTGTATAAAATGTTTCCAAAGTGCTTTTTCAGCTATTACGGATGCTTTTTTCCGGATAATTTTAATTTCCTCTTCATTAAATGAAGCGAATTTATAAATCATTTGTGCAATATGTTGTGCTACAATATACCCATTGTAATCAGACCGTTGAATAACCCCTACCCCCTGGTCAATTTCATTCATTTTGTGGAATACCCATTGTCCAAATCCGGATAAATCGGTCGTAATTGTTGGGATTGAAAATGCAATGCTTTCAAGAGGTGTGTAACCCCATGGTTCATAGTAGGATGGGAACACTGTTAAGTCCATACCAATTAACAAATCGTAGTACGGTTTGTTGAAAATTCCATCTTCTCCGTTTAAATACGAAGGTACAAAAATTATTTTAACCCTCTGCGATTGGTTATTGGTAAAATGAAACCAACGAATCGCCGACATAATATCATCACCGTAATAATCATACAACTCATGTGTTGTAAAACGGTTCAACGATTGTAGCTTATTTTCAGGATGGATTAAACTGGAAGCCAGATCTATTCGTGAACCTTTGATATGCGCCGGAACCATAATAAAGACGACAATTTCCTTTGCCAACTCTTTAAATTCGGTTAGAAGTTTCAACGATTCGATAAAAGTATCAATGCCTTTATTTTTAAATTCGTATCTTCCTGCCGTACTGACAAACAATGCATTTTCGCTTAAAGAGTAACCAAGTAATGTTTCTGCCACTTTACGAAGGCAAACAAGTGCTTCCTGACGTTTGATACTGAAATTTTTACCTTTCGGAAGAAAAGCATCTTCCCAGCCATTAGGTGTAATTACATCCGGTTTTTTATCAAGCAGTTGTTCACATTCGATAGCGGTTATTTCACTCACTGTTGTAAAGCAATCGACTATATGGGCTGCAATCTTTTCGGTTGAATGTTTTGAAACCATATTTAATTCACGAGACATCTGATCACCATTATATTCATAAAGATAATCGTATAACGGTTTGTGATTCCCGGCAATTGAACGTCCAATGGAAGTGGCATGTGTGGTAAATATTGTTGCTACTTCGGGGAGGTGCTTTTTAATGTAAAATGCACCAAAAGTTGTCATCCATTCATTAAAATGGGCTACTACATTTATTTCCGGATTTAACTTAAAAAAACGGTAATAACTTTCAATGATCATTCCTGTTGAATAGCCAAACATGGACGATTCGTCATAATCACCGTAAGCAGCAATAGAGTTTACACCGGTCTGTTCCCAAACAGCACCGTAGATTTCATTTTTCTGCTTCATTAAAGGCATAAAATCGACCAACACTGCTATTGGTCTGCCCGGAATAATCCAGCGCCCAACACGAATTTTCAACTGATATTCATTATCGGTAAACGCTTTCCATCCGTCAAACAAAACCGGGATTTCTTCAAAATAAGGACAATGTTTTTCGATCCATACGTCGGGTCCTATAAAAATCAGTTTGTCAGGATGCAATTGCTGGAGTGTTTCTGCACGTGAGGAAAGGACTGTATAAATTCCACCTATCATGTTACAGACTTCCCAACTTGTTTCAAATATATACTCAGGTTTTAATAATTGTGGCATGAATAATCATTTTAAATTTGAAGCAAAGATAATATTATTCTTTGCAAAATTTTGTTAGCATTCCATAAGTCTGCTGCTTTAACCTAAATTCAGTTAATTTATTCTTATTATAAAGATTGTTTTCAATTTAATTTCAAAACATATTTTAATCTGCGAACAATGGGATTGCCATCCTGATAGATGGCAAGACATTAAATTTAAATTAAATATGAATCTATTTGTATTGTTTTGTTTGTTTTAATTTGAAAATCAGTTAACTTTGTATTAAAATTAACCAATATGAATAATTTTAACAGAAGTACCTATGAAAAAGTCTGCCATTTTAATTCTTTTATTGACCTGTTTACCATTTTTACACGGACAGGAAACTGTTTTTTTAGAAACCTGTGGGAATACGGATGTTTCATCTCCCAAAAAAGTAGATACCTATGCCGGTTGGGATAATAAAGCACCGGTAATCTTCAACAGGACAACCACTCTGGATGGGTATGCCGATGTACGGATTACTTCAACCACGTCGAACCATGTTTGGTTTCCGTCAGGTAAAAGTTCCGATTTAATTATTATGAATATTCCTGCATCTAATTATCAACATTTAAAATTATCCTTTGATATTGCCGCGTATAAATTAGCCGGTGCAAATGTGAACAAACTGACACTGTATTGTAATGGGACTGCCCTGATATTGCCTTCAGTGATATTTACCACATCAACATTTCTGACTGTAACTGATCTCGATCTGCCAAATTCGGATGTTATTACACTCAGATTTGAATATACTGCCGAAAAGAATATAAACGGTTACAGGCTTGATAATTTCACTATTACCGGAGTGAAGGTCTCTTCGGATGTGAATACTCCGAATGCAACTAATTTCATCCCAATCATCTGCTCAAATACGATCCGATTTTCATTCTTAGCCGATGGAAGTCATATTGTTTTATATAATACATTAGGTACCACGGTTCAATCGTCAATTCTGAAAGGTGGTTGTATAACTCTCAACGAGAACTTAAGGAAAGGGGTGTATCTGGTTCATGCCGGGAATAGAACCTGGAAAATCATGTTGTAAACCTTACTAAGTTTCACCTTTCGAAGGAAATGAAAGAGTTTTAGGCTACAAAAATAAAACTCTTTTTTTCTATTTTCTGTAATCAGTTTTCCCGTATTAGTAAATTTGTTAATACATTCACAGGTTTGATTCAACCAAAACTTTAACATCAACTATTTTTGCTACCTCTATCTTGTATTTCAATTCTTTACTAATAAACGCATACATATTTAACATAAAAAAAGGTTACAGGCAAAATAATGTCATATTATTGCAATAAATATTCATTATCTTTGACAATAATTAAAAATAATAACAAAAAAGTTTAATCGAAATGTCTCATTGTAAAATGAGTTTGCAATTTACTAAGATTAATTTTGTCAAATATTCAATACACTAATATTCAATTATTAATTTTTCAAAAACAACAGACTTCATGAAAAAAATTACTTATTTAAAAACATTGCTCGTGGCTATCTTTATGATAGTATTGAACATGAATGCTTCGGCACAAGAAGCTAGTCTTTATTCTACGGGATTTGAAAGTTCAGATGGTTTTGTGGCAGCGGCTGTTTATAACAATAGTACAATTGCCTTTACAGGTGCTTCCGGAAGTCAGTGGGGGACTTATTTCGGTACACCTTCAACAACAGGTGCAATTGGAGGTTTACAATCAATGCAAATGAGATGGTATACAACAACACCATCAAGTCTAGGATATACCTACACAAATTTTGATGAACCAAATGTAACGAGAGTAACGTTTAATGCAGCAAATACTGCAGGAATAAATTTAATTGTTACATATTCTACTGATGGAGGTTTGACATATGTAGGAGCTCAAACATTTACACTAACGACAAGTTCAGCACCTTATACTTATACACTTAGTACAGATCCTGCAGGCTTTTCATCACCAGTACGATTTAAATTTCAATTAACATATACTACAGCTCCTACTGCAACTTCTCGGCTTTATCTCGATAATGTTGTGATATATGGAATTCCGCCAGCTGTGCCACCTACAGCTACACCTATAATTTCATTGGTAACTGGTAATTATTATACCTCCCAAAATGTGACTATTAGCTGTAGTACTCCTAATTCTTCGATCTATTATAGCGTTGATGGATCAGTTCCAAGTAATATAAGTCTCACGAGTACTTTGTACTCTAACTCTAGTCCTATTGCTATAAATTCAACTCAAACATTAAAAGCAATTGCATATGCTACCGGATATACATCAAGCTCAATAAATACAGCAACTTATACATTCCCTACTTCAATAGCTAACATCGCAGCTTTGAGAGTTGCTTCAACAAGCGGTTTTTACAGATTAACAGGTGAAGCAATTTTAACCTATCAATCTACTATGTATGGAAAACCAAAATTTGTTCAAGATGCTACAGGTGGTCTTTACATTTATGACAGTGGGTCAAAAATAACAACTAATTATAGTGTAGGAGATGGTATTACTGGACTAATTGGTACAATCACTCTATACAATAACTATCTATTGGAATTTTATCCGGTAGCTGATCCCGGTACTGCAAGTTCTACCGGCAATATAATTAATCCATCTATTGTTACTATAGCAAATTTAGCAAATTATCCATCACAGCTTGTAACTGTGAAGAATGCTGCCATAACCGGAAGTGGTGATTTTGTAGCTTCAACCGCTTATCCTATTAATGATGGAACAGTTGGAACTTTGAGAACATATTTCACAGATTTACCTTATATTGGTACAACTGCAATTCCAATTAGTTCAAATCAGGATATTACTGGAATTGTGTATAATTATAGTTTAACTGAAGCAGATTTAATTCCTCGTACAGCAGCTGATATGATAAATTCAACAGTTACAGCAATAAATCAAGCTTCAACCAATTCAGAAATTTACGCTTCAAACGGCAAAATAGTTTTTTCCGCTATATCTGGTGAAACTGTGGAAATCTACAATGCTGTTGGACAGAAATTAATTCAAATGAAAGCTTTAGAAGGTTTGAATTCAATTCAAGTATCAATAAAAGGCGTTATGTTAGTGAAAGTAGGGAATCGCATTGCTAAAGTGATATTGTAATAATATACAAACTCATTATAAAAAGTACTGTAAGCCATTTATGTTGGCAATTTTTCTTCTAAAATTATACTTTAAACTAAGTAAACTTACTTTCTATTTAATAATATAATATAAATACCTCCGAGCTTTTTAAGTGATGGAGGTATTTTTATTAAAGAATAATTTTAGAATAGTTTTATGATGTTGTTAATTTAAATGTCTTTGATAAAATAACATAAAAAGAAAATAATCATCATTTACGCTTCATATTGTATTGTTTTTGTAATAAATATCCATTATCTTTGAACCAGATTATTTTGAGTTTTCAGGTCATTTAATTAAATTAAATTTACTATTTTATCTGAACAACTTTTAATAAGATTTTAATATTGTTGAATATTTTATTCGCTTATCACATTTATCGTTGAAATCAATTAAATAACTAACTTTCAATTATCAATTAAAAAAAACAAAATGAAAAAAAATTACTCTTTTAAAACAGCTTTCTTAGCTGTTATTGTTATGGTTGCTTTTGCTAGTACGACTGCACAAACAACATCTGTTACTACAATTGCAGATATAAGAGCTGCTGGTGCTTCTCTTGCAATTGGTACAACATCTACTACAACATATACTTTAACAGGTGAAGTTGTATTAACTTTTCTTTCTACATCTGCTACAGGTGTGAAAACACTATATGTTCAAGATGCATCAGGTGCTTTAATGGTTTATGATTCGGGTAAATTAATTACCAATACGTATAATCTTTACGATGGGTTAACAAATCTTACAGGTACAATTAAAAATTATTATGGTTCTTATGAGTTAATACTTAATGTTGCTCCTGCATCTGCAACTTCAACAGGACATACTCCATATGCTCCAATTGTAACTACCATAGATCAATTAATTAATTATCCATTACAACTTGCAACGATTAAAGATGTAACTATCAGCGATCAGACTACAGGAGGCACCGGCGTTTTTGTGGCAAGTAAGAGTTTTCCTTTGAGTGTTAGTGGAGTTCCCAGTACAACTGTCATTCTACGTACACAGTATCCTGATGTGAATTATATTGGTGCAACTGTCCCAACTACAGTTCCCCAAGACATTACAGGTTTAGTATTACCTTACCAATATAATGCAACATCAGCTTTAACAGTTGATTTCATACCTCGTTCATCCTCTGATATTACTCCTTCTACATCAGCAGGTTTTTCTTCCCCAAAAGCAGATGTTTTAAGTTTATCTCTTATCGGAAGGAATTTGACAATAACCAATGTAGCAAACGGTACAACAGTTGATATTTACTCAGCCATTGGTGCAAGAGTTCAATCGGCACAACTTCAGAATGGAGCCGTTCAACTGACCAATCTGGCAAAAGGATTGTATATTGTACGAGTAGGCAAATTGTCTTCAAAAATAATGTTGTAATTCATAATAGAATTTCATTCCTTAAAAACCGTTGATACAAATTGTATCTGCGGTTTTTTTATTTCTTTATGGTTAGGATTGCAATCTGCCATTATCTTTCAAAATACAACAACTATTATCTATTTATTCATTTACTTTTTTCAATAATCAGAAAAGTAATTTTACTTATTCAATCTATCAATTAATCAATAAAAGGAACATAGTAACGTCACTTTTACGGAATCAATGAATAAACACGTAACGCAAAACGCAGAACGCGGAACACGGAACACGGAACACGGAACGCGGAACGCGGAACGCGGAACACGGAACGCGGAACACGGAACACGGAACGCAGAACACGGAACGCAGAACACGGAACACGGAACGCAGAACACGTAACGCGGAACACGGAACACGGAACACGGAACGCAGAACGCAGAACGCAGAGCGCAGAACGCAGAACGCGGAACACTTTCATTTAAATGAATTTAGCAATTCAACTTTTCATTTCAGCATTCCCTCCTCTTCCATTGCCCGCTGCAAAAGCATTGCGTGAAATTAAATGTCGGATTTGTAAAATCTTTTTAACCAAAGTGCATGTTTTATTCAATATAAAAACCTATTTTTAGAGCAGAATTAAATATTCATTAGTATTCTTCATAATTAAACAGTTAAACAATATGGGAGCCAAGAAAAACTTTGTTTTGGACACGAATGTCATACTTCACGATTACAAATGTGTTCACAATTTTGAAGAAAACGATATTTATATACCAATAGTGGTGCTTGAAGAGCTGGATCATTTCAAAAAAGGGAATGAACAAATTAATTTTAATGCCCGTGAGTTTGCGCGTGAACTTGATTTGATAGCCGATGATAAACTTTTTAAGAAAGGAGCTGATCTGGGAACAGGCAAAGGAAGGCTTTTTATCCTTACCGGGGGCGAATATCCGGATGTGATTGCAAAATCGTTTATTGAGAAAACACCTGACCACCGCATACTGGCAGCTACTTATTCCCTGCGTGAAAATAAAAAAAATAACAGAACCATTCTGGTCACCAAAGATATAAATCTGCGTATGAAGGCACTTTCACTGGGACTGGAAGCTGAAGATTACATCAACGACAAAGTGACCGATTTCAATGTGTTCGAAAAGACATATGAAACATATGAAAACGTCCCACCTGAACTTATTGATCAGCTTTACAACGGCAATGGTACTATTGCTCTGGATGAACTTGAATTTTCGGCAGACATTGAACCGCAGGATTGTTTTATTCTGAAGAGTGTCCGTTCGAGTGTTCTTGCGCGTTATGTTCCGCAAACAGGCCTTGTAAAAAGGATAGTGAAAGAACGGTCGTTTGGCATAGAGCCCCGTAATGCCGAACAGACATTTGCTATGAATGTATTGCTGGATGATGATGTTAAACTGGTAGCTTTAACCGGAAAATCAGGAACAGGCAAAACATTGCTGGCACTGGCTGCTGCTTTACAAAAGTATGAATCGTATAAACAAATTTTGCTGGCCCGTCCCATTGTGGCATTGAGCAATAAAGACCTGGGCTTCTTACCCGGTGATGAGAAACAAAAAATTGCTCCTTATATGCAGCCATTGTTTGACAACCTGAATGTAATAAAACACAACTTTTCGTATCAGGGCAAAGAAATCAGGTTATTAGATGAAATGCAAAAGAATAATCAGCTGGTCATAGAAGCGTTGGCATACATCAGAGGCAGAAGTCTGAGCGACACTTTCTTCATTGTTGACGAAGCTCAGAACCTGACACCTCACGAAATAAAAACCATCATTACCCGTGCCGGTGAAGGAACAAAAATTGTATTTACTGGTGACATTCAACAAATCGATTCACCTTATCTGGATATGTTTTCGAACGGACTGGTATATATGATTGACCGCATGCGTGGACAAAACATTTTTGCTCATATCAATCTGGTAAAAGGCGAACGGAGTTTCTTATCCGAATTAGCAAGCGACCTTTTGTAAGGAGTAAGAGGTAAGGAGTAATAGGTAAGGAATGAGGATTGAGTACATAGTAAGTAGTAGGTAGATGGTAGGTAGAAAAGATAGTAATTGAGTAATAGTAAAAGTGTAAACAAATTTCTGTTCGGTACAAAAAAAAAACAGAATAATTAGCATGAAGGAAAAGGGCTGAAAGTTAGATCTATTAAAAGTAATTGAAGATTTAGTTCTGTTGTTCATTTACCATTTATTCATGAACAATTTACAATTATTTCCGACGGACTACATCACAACCAATAAAACGGAACACTGAACGCGGAACGTGGAACGCGGAATACTGCCTCAATCAATCGACAAAAGGGGTAAGAAAACCGAATGATTTTCTTACCCCTTTTAGTTGTTGTATAAATTCCTGATTTTTATTTTTGAACTAATACCCAGGCATCAGGGAAACGGGACGAAATTTCGCGTATACGGGCGTGTGCTAAATTATAATCATTAAACGAAGAAATCAGAACACGATACATTTCCTTTTCATTAACTACAATAATCGCTTTATTTCCTTCGTTGATAAGCGAAGTTTGTAATCCTTTTGCATTTGTTTGTTTTGTAAAGCTTCCAACTACAACATAATACTTATAAGTCAGGGCATCTTTATCACCATCAACCAGACTGAAATTTTCATTACGGGTAACTTCAGGTCCGGTGGTTACTTGATTCGTAACGGCTTTATCATCATTGGGAGCAACAGAAGGAGTTGTAACAGTAGTTTTAGGCGTAGTTGCTTCAATATTTGCACCTGCAGGAATTTCAGCTATTTTTTGTTTTGTTTTACAGGAAGATACTGCTAACATTACAACAGCTAAAGCAAGAGTTAATCTGATTGTTTTGTTCATGTTTTTTTATTTTTTTTTTGGATTAATATTTTTTTTAAAGTCTGATAAACAATCTACAAGATTGTACATTACGATCATTTGCATTAGTAAGTTTGAACAATAACTTTATCTTTGAAAGTACAAAGATGATAAGAAATTTGCAGCTAAACAAATAGACAGGATAATTTTTACAAAAAAAAAGACTGAGTTATTCAAACAAAATGCCTGTCATGAACGTTTAACCTTTATAATATCAAAAATCAAACGAAATTATTAATCCGTAAAACAATAGAATTATGAAATTTACATTGCCCGAATTACCTTATGCTCACAATGCATTGGAGCCTATTATCAGTGAAAGAACAATCAGTTTTCATTATGGTAAACATCATCAAACGTATGTAAATAACTTAAATGGGTTGGTAGTTGGAACCGAATTTGAAAATTCAGAACTTGTAGATATTGTAAAAAAATCAGAAGGTCCGATTTTCAATAATGCTGCTCAAATCTGGAATCATACCTTTTATTTTTTCTCGTTAACTCCAAACAAAGGAAGTGCCCCAAGCGATAAGTTAGTGAAAGCAATAACTGAAGGTTGGGATTCGCTTGATAACTTTAAAGCTGAATTCAATAAAGCAGCCGTATCTGTTTTTGGTTCAGGTTGGGCATGGCTAGTGAAGGATACAGAAGGAAAGCTTTCCATTGTGAAAGAAAGTAATGCCGGCAATCCAATAACACGTGGTTTAACCCCTCTTCTTACATTTGATGTTTGGGAACATGCGTATTATTTAGATTATCAAAACCGTCGTGCCGATTACGTAGCTGCATTATGGGATTTAGTGGACTGGAATTTAGTTTCCGAGCGATATAAATAAATACACTCAAAAACAGAGATAAGCCGGATTGAAGAAATGTCAATCCGGCTTATTTTGTTGTGTAAATTATAAATAGTCATGGTTAATTTGTTCATATTTTGCAAATTTTTGTTAATAATCACAATGAAACATTCATTTTACTAAAAAATGCAAGGCCTTTGTATTGAAGTGTTCTAAAAAAATTATCTTTGCACTCACTTTAAAGTGATTCCAAAATAAAAAGGAAAATATAGCTATAAATAATTTAAGAAAAGAAGCGAATGAAAAATTTATCACTCATTTTTAATGCCATCCTTGCGATTGCTGTAGTAGTTCTATTTGTGTTAGTGTTGGGCAATAAAACGAGTACTTTAACGAAACAAATCGTTACAGAAAAAGAAACAGTGACAAAAGGCAAGTTACCAATAGCATATATTAACATCGACTCCTTGTTATTACATTATCAATTTGCAAAAGATGCAAACGAATCATTAATCAAAAAGCAAGAAGATTCACGTCTTACCATAAATTCAAAAGCCCGTCAATTGCAGGCTGAGATGAGTGAATTTCAACACAAACTGGAAAACAATGCTTTTTTAAGTCGTGAACGGGCGGAACAAGAACAGGCACGTTTACAAAAGAAACAACAGGATCTGCAGGTATTAGACGGCGATCTGAGTAAGCAATTAGTGCAGATTCAACAAAAAATGAGCGAACAATTGCGGGATACCATCAATTCATTTATGAAAGATTATAACAAAGATCATAAATATCAGCTCATCATTAGCAACACTTCAAGTGATAATATATTATATGCTGATAAATCATACGATATCACTGCAGAAGTTACGAAATTACTGAATGACCGGTTTGCAGCAAGGAAATAAACTGCAATTATATCAACATACTGAAAACAAAAAAAGCGCAAATTAAAAATTTGCGCTTTTTTTGTTTTCAGTATAAACTAATCTTATTTTTTTTTGTCACCTCTGAATGATTGGTAAAATGAGGAAAGAGCGTACATTAAAACCATAACTACCCACGAATTTGACCCTGTAATCATGAAATATGCTGCTACTCCGAGCATAAGGCTGGTGAGAAAACCCAACCGGGCAAAACGTTGTTGACTTTTTTCAGCTGTATTGTTGTCCCATGCATTTTTACCCTGAATAAATATTATTAAAATAGCACCCACTGTAAAGATATAAGGTGCATATTTCAAATCGAAAAGTCTGGCAAAAGAGCCTAAAATTGTAAGAGTTCCTGCAATAATAAAGAGAATTTGGGAGGGTTGTTTTTCTTTCATTCTTTAATTATAAAAATATCTTCATTTTCTTTTTTCATAAAATAATGTTCACGGGCAAACTTCTCCAGATTTTCATTGCTTGACTGGAGTTCAAATTTCTTTTGCCTGTTCGATTTAATTTCGTCCTGATAATATTTATATTCCTTTTCCAATTGGGATATCTTACGGTCGGTCTGCCAACGATGAATCAGGTTGTGCTGATCGAAGAACGTAACAAAAACAGAATAAGCCAAAAAAACAATCAGATACTTATTCAACAGTTTCTTCCCGAGTTTCTTTCCGGTACTATTAAAAAATGCCATGATAATTTAAGTTACAAGTTTCTGAAATCAAAAAGTTATGGGCAATCTGACAAGCGATTCATTTACTAAACAAATCATTTTTCGAGACAAAGGTAAGCAATTTTTATGTTCATTCTTTTTTTATAGAAATCTTTTTTTTTGATGAACTGTAGCTGAATTTTTCAGTATATTTGCAGACAAAAGCAGAAAAAAGTATCAATTTATGGATAATTTCATTGTTTCAGCTCGCAAATACCGTCCGTCGTCATTCAACTCGGTTGTTGGTCAACAGGCTCTGACAACTACACTTAAAAATGCCATTAAAAGCAATCATTTGGCGCATGCTTATCTGTTTTGCGGACCACGGGGAGTCGGTAAAACAACTTGTGCACGTATTTTTGCCAAAACAATCAACTGTCAGAATCAGACAGCAGAAGGGGAAGCCTGTAATGAATGTGAATCGTGCGTATCTTTTAACGAACAACGATCCTATAATATCCACGAACTTGATGCAGCATCCAACAACGGGGTGGACGATATACGCTCTCTGACCGACCAGGTGCGTATTCCACCTCAAATCGGTAAATACAGCGTCTATATCATTGACGAAGTACACATGCTCTCCCAGGGGGCTTTTAATGCATTTCTCAAGACATTGGAAGAACCACCGGCACATGCTGTTTTTATTCTGGCAACAACCGAAAAACATAAAATTATTCCAACCATACTTTCGCGCTGTCAGATTTACGATTTTAACCGTATAACTATCGCCGATACCGTAAAACACCTGCAGTATGTTGCCGAAAACGAAGGTGTAACAGCTGATATAAACGGGCTGAACATTGTTGCTCAAAAAAGTGAGGGCGGAATGCGTGATGCGTTATCCATTTTCGATCAGTTAGTGAGTTTCTGTGGCAATACTATTACCTATCAGGGAGTAATCGAAAATCTGAATGTTCTTGACTATGAATATTATTTTCAACTTGTTGATGGATTTTTAAAAGGAGATGTTAGTAATTCTTTACTTATTTTTAATGAGATATTGAACAATGGATTTGATGGCAATCATTTTATCACAGGTCTCAGTTCCCATTTACGTGATGTATTGGTCAGCAAAGATCCGCAAACGATATCCCTTCTCGAAGTTGGAGCTGACATTGGTGAACGCTACAAGGCACAGGCTAAATTGTGTTCACAGGAATTTCTGTTTCAGGGATTGAAAATCAGTAACGATTGTGATGTAGAATACAGGTTAAGTAAAAATAAAAGGTTGTTGGTTGAACTGGCTTTAATTCGACTGTGCCAACTGACGGATGAAAAAAAAAAGTCCATACTGATTGATGAACTTCCTGCTCCCATACAAAAAGTCTCCGGCGTACCTGTTCCTGTAGTATCAATTCCGGGTAAGGCAATGACACCGCCAGTTCAGCCCGAACCACAAACAATAAAGAAATCATCAGAAAAAGCAGGGGATATTAAGCCCTCTTTTAAAAGACCAGGTAGTATTTCTATCACTGCCAGCAACATTGTAGCTTCTCCCCAGGCATTCTATTCAGAAAAAAAGAGTGAAGAGAAAGCTATTCAAAACAAACCTTTTACCTACGAAGAGTTGGATAAAGCATGGCAACAATTTGCTGAAACTATTCCCGAACAGGGTCGGATAACAAGTTTTATTCTCAATACCAGGCCGAAACTGTCATCTGATACAACATTTGAATTAACAGTAAGCAATAATTTACAGGAAAAAGAACTTATACGTCTTCAACCTGATATTGTAGAATTTATGCAACTCAAGCTTCAGAATTCACTTGTTAGAATGACCCTGAAAATAGCTGAAGAGACAGAAGTACAACGTGCCAATACACCGGAAGAACGATATAGAATCATGGCAGATCAGAATCCGGCATTGGATAAACTCAAAAACGGATTAGGACTGGAGATTGACTAATCAGGAATGAGAGGTAAGAAGCAAGAGGTAAGGAATAAGAGAAAGGATCAGGGTAAGTAGGCAATAAAAGTGTGTAAACAAATTTCAGAACAAGACAAAGCAAGAGGTAAGAAGTAAGAGAGAAGTGAAATACCAGAGAGAAGTGTATAGCCCTGAAATACAAACAGTAGTATAACTTATAAACAGGCTACCCTAATACAAACAGTGTCCTTTATGAGAATCAGGGAAATGTCGTGGGAAGAAAAGAGAATTATATTTCAAGAAGTAAAAGTTGTCTATAATTCAGAAAACAAATCTATAAAACAAAAAAGTATAGTCGTGCGAGTGAGGGCTTCGCCCCTCTCCTCCAGGAGAGGGGTCGGGGGTGAGGTGATTGCTCTATCTGAATCATCCGGATTATTAAACGCTAAAAACATTTCATGTTCAATAAAATTACCCGTGTAGTCTGGATTTTATCAGTTGTTAGTTTATTTACCGATGTGGCAAGTGAGATGCTATATCCTGTAATGCCAATTTACCTCAAAAGTATCGGTTTTTCAATTTTGATAATAGGAATTCTGGAAGGAGTGGCTGAAGCAACTGCAGGATTGAGCAAGGGATATTTCGGCAAATTGTCCGACACAACCGGTAAACGTTTACCCTTTGTCCAGGTTGGTTATATCCTGAATGCCATTGCGAAACCGATGATTGTATTTTTTACTTATCCGGTCTGGATTTTCTTTGTCAGAACTGCCGACCGTTTTGCTAAAGGCATCCGCACCGGAGCACGCGACGCCATATTATCCGACGAAGCAACTCTGGAAACAAAAGGAGCAGTTTTTGGATTTCACCGTGCCATGGACACTATCGGCGCTGCCATAGGACCATCATTTGCATTGGTTTATTTGTATTTCCATCCCAAAGACTATGTAACTCTTTTTTATATTGCTTTTATTCCGGGTGTCTTAGCTATTGTGACTACCTTACTTCTCAAAGAAAAAAAAACAACCATCAACCCTACCCGTAAAAAAGTTTCCTTCTTCTCTTTTCTCAAATACTGGAAACAAAGTCCGGCTGCTTACAGGCAATTGCTAATCGGACTATTGTTGTTCACGTTGTTCAATAGTTCGGATGTATTTTTACTTTTAAAAGCAAAGGATGCCGGACTGAACGACACCAATGTCATTGGTATTTATATTTTTTATAATATAGTGTATGCACTCTGTGCCTATCCTGTCGGTACGCTGGCAGATAAGATTGGACTGAAGCGCATGTTCCTGATAGGACTTGGATTATTTTCGGTAGTCTATCTTGGATTCTCTATAAACACCAATCTCTATGTTTTCCTTGGTTTATTTTTCATGTACGGACTCTATGCCTCCGCCACAGAAGGTGTTTCAATAGCATGGATCAGTAATATTTCAGATCCGAAAGATACAGCAACTGCTATCGGAACCTTCTCTGCTCTTCAAAGTGTATGCACAATGGTAGCCAGCTCTTTAGCCGGAATTATATGGTACACCCTGGGCGCAAAATCACTTTTCATAATGAGTGGTATAATGACTTTAGTGGTGATGGTGTATTTAGGAAGAATGAAGGATAAAAAATGATTTAAAGATTTAAAAACAATTTATTTTCTTTAATTGTTTAATTAAAAATATATTCCAATTAATAAATGATCATTCATCATTATTGAACATACATTCTTTTTTGTGAAAATAAAAAATATATCTATCAAAATCAAGTTCATTGGATATATATGAGAACTTTATTATACCATATTATTCTTGTCATTTTAATATTCAATAATAATACTTTATTATTTGCTCAGAATAACAGGTTGTTACAAGACAACCAAAATTCATCAAAGAGGGAAAAACTCAACCCTGAATACCCTGTTAAACTGTTACAATCAATAACAACCGACAATTATGACCTTAAATATCACAGGTTCAACCTGGTGATTGATCCTGCACAGCGTTACATTTCAGGATCGGTTACCTCGTACTTTGTCGTTACCCGGGATCAGACAGACAGCATACAATTTCAGCTTAATTCAAGTTTATCGGCCGATTCGGCGCTATTTGAAGGTAAAATAACAGCTATCATACATACAGCGAATGTGATTACTATTCCTTTAAATCCTGCGCTCCCGTCAGGCAAGTTAGATTCAATAACTGTTTATTATCACGGAGTACCGGGGATAAGTGGTTTTGGTTCGTTTGAAAATTATGTTCATAACGGAGCTCCCAGTATGTGGACTCTTTCAGAACCCTACGGAGCATCGGATTGGTGGCCATCGAAGAATGATTTAACCGATAAAATTGATTCAATCGATGTATTTGTTGTTATTCCGAAAGGAAATCATGCTGCAAGTAACGGCATATTGATCAGTGAAACACCTTATGATTCACTTTCTACTTTGGCACACTGGAAGCACCGGTATCCGATTGCTTCCTACCTTATTGCTGTTGCAGTCACAAATTATGCCCGATATTCTGATTATTATAAAACCGGAACGGATTCTGTTGAAATTCTGAATTATGTTTACCCTGAAGATTCTGCAACGATAAGAATTGCAACTCCGGATGTGGTAAAAAGCATGGCCTTCTTTGAACAATTTTTTACACCCTATCCGTTCAGGAAAGAAAAATATGGTCATGCAGAATGCAATTTTGGTGGTGGAATGGAACATCAAACGATGACATTTCTGGGCAAGAATTCATTTAATCATATTATACTGACTCATGAGCTGGCTCATCAATGGTTCGGAGATATGATTACATGCGGATCATGGCAGGATATATGGCTAAACGAAGGATTCGCAACCTATTGCCTTTATCTTTCGTATGAGTTTTTGTACAATGATAATTCAGACAAAACCTATTTAAAAGAAATATGGTCAGACATTGTATTAAATCAACAGGGCTCTGTTTTTTGCAATGATACAACAAATGTTTCAAGGATCTTTAATGGCAGTCTTACTTATGACAAAGGGGCATATGTGCTACATATGCTCCGTTGGGTACTCGGGGATAAGGATTTTTTTCAGGCCTTACGGAATTACTTAAACGATCCAAAATTAAAATATGGATTTGCGCGAACGGACGATTTGAAGAAACAGCTGGAAGATCAGTCCGGAAAAGATTTGACACGGTTTTTTGCTGATTGGTATTATGGAACGGGTGTACCGAGTTATGATGTTCAAATTAAACAGCAACCTGATTTCAGTACGACTGTTACCATAAACCAGACCCAGTACAATAGCAATGTTAGTTTCTTTACCATGCCGGTTCCTATAGAATTTAAAGGAGTAAATAAGGACACAACTATCGTTTTCGATCATATTTATTCAGGGCAAACCTTTGATATAAAACCGGACTTTAAAATAGACAGTGTGTTTTTTGACCCTGAAAACCACATTCTGCACTACGATTTTCAAACTACACTAAATCAAATTATAACAGAAGAACGATTTATCATCATGCCTGATCCGGCAAGCAAAATTCTTGAAATTCAGCACAAACCCGGTATAATTAATCAGTTACAAATACTCAATATAGAGGGAAAACCGGTATTTGCCGTCCCGTCAAAACAAGAAAACTCCCTTTTAGAACTAAATATACAAGACCTTCCTTCGGGTGTGTACATCCTTAAAATCGGAACAACTGATTGGATGGAAACAAAAAAATTTATTGTATCTAAATACTGAACAACCATTTAATGTTAATCAATTTCGTGATAATAAAGGATATATCAGATTGAACTTTCCAAAAGAAAGTTGTAAATCAATCATTCATTCAAGGAGGGTTTTAAGAATGTATTGAAACTTAAATAAAACAAATTTAACAGTACTGATTTTCATACGGTATTTGATTGTTCAGGTAAATTTGAAATTAAATAAAAAATAATGTATTAACTATTAACTCATAATTATTGAATGAAAAAGATCCTGTTTATTATTATCGCTTTTTATAGTTCTTATTGTTTAAAAGCTCAAAACACAGATATTCTTGAACCATGTTCATCTGTTTTTTCAGATTACCAATCAAAATCCGAATACTTTTTATCAATTCAAAAAATTCTGTTTAACGGGTTATCCGGTTATCCGTATGCAAGAACCCTTGTTTGTCCTTCTTTTCAATCCGAATATCTTCTGTCAATTGAAAGAAATGATTTTATGAATAATTATCAGCATGAGTTTTGTAAAGTTTTTTATTTAAAATACAGGAGTTGTAAACCAAGCATTTGGAATAATAATTCATCTAAAAGTAAAAAGATAATTCTCATAACAAAAGAAATTAAAGTCGATTCAGCCTTTGCTTTAACATTAGAAAAATTATATCGCATAGCACTTTCACAAGTGAGGTTCCAACCAATTGATGCAAACGGCGATGGTTCGGCAGTAGGATTAAACGTAACAAATTATTACTTTATGACTAAGAAAGGTTTTAAAACAACAGTATGCGGTAAAACCTGCTCTCCAATCGAAAAGACTAAAATGTATGATTTGAAATTAATTTCCGAATTGCTTAGAAGTTATGTTTTAACAAATGACAACTCAATAAAAAAGGAGATACAATCCAAATCAGAAAAATTAATTAAAAGATTTGATTCAACTGAAGGATTAAATAAAACCGAACCTGTAAATAACGAAAAAATTGGATGGATTTCAATATTGATTCTTCTTATCATTTCAAATATTGTCCTGTTTATTATATATAAACGAAAGGTATAAGTAATTAACAATTAATAATGAACAATTGACAAGACATTGAAATTTAAGGTTCTGTAGATTAACAAATATATCATTAAATATCTATGATTACTTAAGTAGTTGGAACTAAATAATGTCTCATTTTATTTTTTTTGAAATCCGACTTCTCCCCCTGCCCTCTCCAAAAGAGAAGGTGATAGAGTTGAGGGTTGATAAAGTTTTATTTAGAATAATAGGAAAATAATTATTTCCTATTACTTAACTAGAGTGTGGAAAATAATTTTATCATTGATATAAAAGGAAACTCTTTTTGGAGCTTTGAACCAGAAAGATCTTTACTCTGAATAAGTAAGAGCCGCATCCAATCAGGAAACGGCTCTTATTTATCAGAAGATATGGCTTTACATTAATCTAATCTATTCAACCACTTTTTTCATGGCTGTCATTGCTGCACGTAATTGAGCACCACAAATTTCGATTGAGTGATTGCGAATTGCAGCATTTACTTTTACCAGTTCAAAGTTGTCAACGTGCCCGTCTTTTCCTTCGTTAAAGTTTTTTCCAATAACGTTTGTTTCCACTTTTTTCATAAAATCAGCCAGCAACGGTTTGCAGGCGTGATCGAACAAATAACAGCCATACTCAGCTGTATCGGAAATGACACGGTTCATTTCAAATAATTTCTTACGGGCAATAGTATTTGCAATAAGAGGTGTTTCATGCAATGATTCATAATAGGCAGATTCGTTTTTAATACCCGAACAAGTCATAGTTTCATATGCAGATTCGACTCCTGCTTTTATAAACGCAACCATCAAAGTAGCATTATCGAAGTATTCCTGTTCAGAGATTTCCATATTTCCTGCCTGAGTTTTCTCAAATGCCGTTTCACTGGTTTCAGCACGCCAGGTCAACAGGTTTTTATCACCGTTAACCCAGTCTTCCATCATCGTTTTTGAGAATTCACCCGATAGAATATCGTCCATATGTTTGATAAATAACGGGCGCATAATATCTTTCAATTCGTCAGCTAATTTATAGGCTTCAATTTTTGCAGGATTCGATAACCGATCCATCATATTCGTAATACCTCCTATTTTCAAGGCTTCAGTGATAACTTCCCAACCATATTGTACCAGTTTAGAAGCGTACGCTTTATCAATACCTTTTTCAACCATTTTATTGAAACTAAGGATAGAACCCGTTTGCAATAATCCACAAAGGATAGTTTGTTCGCCCATCAAATCCGATTTTACTTCAGCAACAAATGATGAATGAAGCACACCGGCTTTGTGTCCGCCTGTTCCAACACAATACGCTTTGGCGATTTCCATACCATCACCATTCGGATCATTTTCGGCATGAACAGCAATTAATGTAGGGACCCCGAAACCACGTAAATATTCTGCCCTGACTTCGGATGCCGGTGACTTTGGTGCAATCATAACAACAGTTATGTCTTTGCGGATTTGTGTACCTTCCTCAACAATGTTGAAGCCATGCGAATAAGATAAACATGCACCTTTTTTCATTAATGGTATAATTTTGTTTACCACCGGTGTGTGCTGTTTGTCTGGAGCTAAATTAGAAACTAAATCAGCAGTCGGAATCATTTGTTCAAAAGTTCCAACTTCAAATCCATTTTCAACAGCATGCTGATATGATGCTCTTTTATTGTCGATAGCTTCCTGACGTAATGCATATGCCACCTGAAGGCCGCTATCCCTCAGGTTTTGTCCCTGAGCCAGTCCCTGAGCACCGCAACCAATGATGACGATTTTTTTACCAATCAGTTTTTTGACACCATCAGCGAATTCACTACTTTGCATAAAATCACATTTTCCTAATTCCTGACCTTGCAGGCGGTATGGAAGTGAGCTAAAATAATTTGCCATTTTTTTTAATTTTAAAGTTCCAAAAATAATATCGATAAAAAGGATACTGTCTTTTTGGGTTATATTAATTAATTGATTTATATTCTTAATTTATTCTTCTTGCATTTTTTTGTTTTTCAAACTCTTCAAACATCAAACTCTTCAAACATCAAATACGGAGCGCATTACTTTAGAAAGACATTCTCACTCTGCATGAAATTTTATTTTCATTTCTTATTTCAAACCTAAAGTCACCGGGTTCAATTTCATGACCTACTATATCAACGAAATCATCAAAAAGCATTTCATTCATATAGTTTATTTCGAAGCGTTTCACCTGACATTTACGATAACAATCCAGGGAAAAACAGTCGCTGATCCATTGAATATACCGAATGCTGTTAACGTGTCCGTTAATATCAATATCACTGTATTTTACTTTAAAGCCATCATAATCTTCCCCTTCAACAGCACACAGTTTAATAGGTTTATCAATTTTACCAACTTCACCTGTTGCGAATTCATGTATACCATCAAGTGTTTGTAAATCTTTTGCACGACGTGATACCATATCGAACATCACCCAGATGGAACATGCATTTCCTATGATTTCATTTTTTTCATCACGAATGCAAAAATTTCGAATTGTATTGACTTTTCCCACTTCCTGTATCCATGTCTCTACCCTGATAGATTCGTATTGTTCAGGGAATCGTATCATTTCGATAGACATTCTGGAAAGCACCCATGCACACTGCATTTCGTGCAACCGTCGCAGTCCGAAACCGTTATCATCTGCATTTATACCTGCGGCAGTCAATAAAATATCTCCTAAAGCAGCCATAGTAACCCTGAATTGGAAATCGACATATTGAGGCTGTATTTGAAAAGGATAAGATCGTTTTTTTTCAGTCATTTTTATTTTACTCGGTTTTTTCAATTTCTTGCATACTTTCAAGCATATCACTCAGACGTTCCACTTTCGATTTAGTGATTGCCACACGTCCGGAACGAATAAATTGCAACACACCCACCGATTTACTTAATTCATCAAATAGCTGTTGTGTTTCTTCATAATGTCCTGTTTTTTCAAACACAACAAAATGTTCATTCATTTCCAGAATATGAATATGATGATTCCGAATCAGGAATTCAATACTCCCCAATCCCAGTAATTTTTCGGTTGCTACTTTATATAATGCAATTTCCTGAAATACCAGACCGTCATCGGTATTGTAATATGATTTTAGAATATCAACCCTTTTATCAATTTGTTGTACTACTTTCACAACCATATCAAGGTTAGTATAGAGAGTTATTGTAAATTTATGAATGCCTTTAATTGCAGATGGAGATACTGACAATGTTTCAATATTCAAGCCTCTGCGGGTGAAAATAACAGTAATCTGATTTAACAGGCCAACAGTATTTTCTGAAAAAACGGTTATTGTATATAATGTATTATCCATGATACTCAAATTGTTTAATTTCCAATTCATAATAAAACTTTTAATATTTCATTCGTAAATTGTAAATTGTAAAATTGTAAAATTTTTAATCTCCTAATAAAATATTTGTTACACAAGTACCGGATGGGACCATTGGAAATACCATTCCTTTTTTCTCCACATTGACAACTAACAAATAAGGTTTGTCGTCTTTCAACATATCAGCAATAGCACTGTCAAGTTCTTCACGTTTATGAACTTCAAATCCATCAATGCGATAGGCTTTGGCAATCGCTATAAAATCAGGATTTTGCATTTCAGTAAACGAATAACGTTCTTCAAAAAACATTTCCTGCCACTGCCGTACCATCCCCAGGAAATGATTGTTCAGAATGATCATTTTGACTCCGATTTGCTCCTGCATGATAGTTCCCAACTCCTGGATAGTCATCTGAAATCCTCCATCACCACAGAATGTGCAAACAGTACGTTCAGGAGCCGCCATTTTGGCACCGATAGCTGCAGGTAAACCGAATCCCATGGTTCCCAGTCCACCTGAAGTAACCATACTGCGGGTTTGGGAATAATTAAAATAACGGGCCGCCATCATTTGATTCTGCCCCACATCTGTTACCAGTATTGCTTTATTTTGAGTAGCTTCAGAGACTTTATGAATAACTTCACCCATCGTGATTTCACCTGAAGCAGGATGAACTTCACGTTGAATTACTTTTTCAAATTCCAGTTTTTCATATTTCACAAATGAATCAATCCATTCGGTATGAGTAGTTATGTGAAGTAGTTCCGTTATTGCAGGGATTGTTTCTTTTGCTGATCCTAACACAGGTGCATCAGGTTTTATATTTTTACCAATCTCGGATGGATCAATATCTAAATGAATAATTTTGGCTTGTTTAGCATAGGTTTTCAAATCACCCGTCACCCTGTCGTCGAAACGCATGCCTATGGCAATCAGCACATCGCATTCGTTTGTCATCATGTTTGGTGCTACATTACCATGCATTCCCAGGAATCCTTTATTTAATCTGAAATCCGAAGGCATTGCTGACAATCCAAGTAAGGTTGAAGCAGCAGGAATATCTGCCTTTTCCAGGAATCTCAACAGTTCTTTTTCGGCATTTGACAAAATAACACCCTGTCCTACTAAAGCAAACGGCTTTTTTGCCTTATTAATAATATCGGCTGCTAATTCAATCTGATCCGGATTAATAGCAGGAACCGGATTATAACTCCGTATATAGGTACAGGGTTTGTAATCGAATTCCACTTCAGCTATTTGTGCGTTTTTTGCAAAATCGAGGACAACCGGCCCCGGACGACCACTTCGGGCAATATAAAACGCACGGGCCACCGCCCATGCAATGTCTTCGGCGCGACGAATCTGATAAGCCCATTTGGTGATAGGTTGAGTTATTCCAACCACATCAATTTCCTGAAAAGCATCAGTACCCAGTAATGCAGAAACAACCTGACCTGTAATAACCACCAATGGAGTGCTATCCATCAAGGCATCGCCAATTCCTGTGATAGCATTTGTAGCTGCCGGTCCTGATGTAACCAGACAAACACCTACTTTTCCTGAAACCCGCGCATACCCTTGTGCTGCGTGAGTTGCACCTTGTTCATGACGGGTAAGAATATGATTTATTTGTTTATCAAAGTCAAATAAAGCATCGAAGACAGGCATTATTGCACCTCCGGGATAGCCAAAAATAGTATCAACACCTTCATTCACCATCGAGTGCATGAGTGCCTGTGCCCCTGTTATTTTAGTTTTTATTTCCATATAATAGCCCCACTTTCCCCCGAAAACGGGATTTTTGAGTTCGTTTTATTTAATTTAATTTTTATTTTTATGCATTTTAAGTTTCCTAATAAGGAATCGTGAAAGCATTTAATCTATCATTCTCACGGCTCCTTTGTCAGCAGAACTTACCATACTGGCATAAGCTCTTAATGCTTTTGAAACGACACGGTTTCTATCTTTGGGTTTAAATGCATCTTTTCCGCGGGATTCTTCCCCTTGCCGGCGAGACAACAACACATCTTCACTTACCATTACATTGATAGAGCGATCAGGAATATTAATTTCTATCATATCACCATCGTGAATTAAACCGATATTACCACCGGCAGCTGCTTCGGGAGATACATGTCCGATAGATAATCCGGAGGTTCCTCCCGAAAAACGTCCATCTGTAATCAATGCACAGACGGTTCCAAGATGTTTCGATTTTATATAAGAAGTAGGATATAACATTTCCTGCATGCCCGGACCTCCTTTTGGACCTTCGTGTGTAATTACCACTACATCACCTGAAACAACTTTTCCACTTAAAATACCATTGCATGCAGAATCCTGTGAAGTAAACACTTTTGCCGGTCCTCTGAATTTCCAGATACTCTCATCCACACCTGCAGTTTTTATAACACATCCATCCTGTGCAATGTTTCCTTTGAGAATTCCAAGTCCACCATCTTTTGTATATGCATGTTCCACATTCCGGATACATCCATTCACCCGATCTGTGTCCAGGTCAGCATATTGTGTATGTTGAGAGCCCATAACCCTGTTAAATTTATGAGCCGGAGCGCTTTTATATTTTTCAATCGCTTCATTTGAGACAGTTGAGCTGGTAATATCAAATCTTTCAATGGCTTGCCCAAGAGTGAAACCATCCACCCTGTAAACGGATGTATTGAGTAAATCGCCTTTACTTAGTTCTGCCAGAATACCCATGATTCCACCCGCACGATTTACATCCTGAATATGGTATTTTTGAGAGTTCGGTGCTACTTTACACAGACAAGGTGTTTTACGTGATAAAGAATCAATATCATCCATAGTGAAGTCTACTTCCGCTTCATGGGCAATAGCTAAAATATGGAGTACAGTATTGGTCGATCCTCCCATGGCAATATCCAGTATCATGGCATTTTTAAAAGCATCGCGGGTTGCAATGGAGCGTGGTAATACAGTTTCGTCACCTTCAAAATAATATTTAGTTGCAATCTCTACAATTCGTTTGGCTGCGTCAATAAAAAGCTGTTCGCGGTTCACATGGGTTGCTACAATAGTTCCATTTCCCGGTAGAGCTAACCCGATAGCTTCATTCAGGCAGTTCATGGAGTTGGCGGTAAACATTCCTGAGCAGGATCCACAAGTAGGACAAGCAGCATTTTCTATTCGTTTTACCTGTTCATCGGATACACTTTCGTCGGCTGATTGCACCATTGCGTCAACCAGATCCAATTGTTTTCCGTCCAGTTCGCCTGCTTCCATCGGACCGCCCGAAACAAAAATGGTAGGGATATTTAATCGCATGGCAGCCATCAGCATTCCGGGAGTAATCTTATCACAATTGCTGATACAAATCATGGCATCAGCTCTATGGGCATTTACCATGTATTCGACACTGTCGGCTATAATATCACGTGATGGAAGTGAATAAAGCATACCTTCATGCCCCATGGCTATACCATCATCAATGGCAATGGTATTAAATTCGGCAGCAAAGCAACCGAGTTTTTCAATTTCTGCTTTTACTTTCTGACCGATTTCATGCAAATGAACATGTCCGGGCACAAATTGTGTAAACGAATTGACTATGGCAATAATTGGTTTCCCCATTTGATGATCTGTCATTCCGTTTGCACGCCAAAGCGAACGTGCTCCTGCCATCTTCCTTCCTGCAGTTGTGGTTGTACTTCGTAATTCGTATTTCATAATGTTTGTTTTTCAATGATCAATTCTAACTTTTTAAAATCTGATTACCAAAATTAAAGCTCAAAGAGAACGAACTGTTTTGAGAGTTTCTGTTGGTAAAAAAAAACCTTTCTCCGTTATGGTGAGAAAGGTTTTCTGTATTTCAAATACATTTATACACGTTACCATCTCACTTCTGATTTTTGACCAAAAGAAGCACGACGAGCACGAGAATAGAATAAATGGGTTGAATAGTCATAATGTTATTATTTTCGGCAACAAAGATACAGCAAGAATTTGTAATTTCAAATGGTTTGGAAGAATTAATTGTTATTTTTATTCAAATTGTAAGAAATCAGGTTGATTTTATGCGAGAAAATCATAATTCAATAGATTTTGATCAATTTCTTTTCAAAAGCGTTATATAAAAAACAAAAACAGTTTTAAGATAAGCTGCAGAAAATGTATAATGACGGCAAAATTGTATTATTTTTGCATGCAATTTGGAGAATATCATGGAAAAAAGAACCTATCAATATATTAATAATATCGACTCACCGATTGACTTAAAAGCAGTTAATAAAAAAGATCTTCCGGCAGTATGCAATGAATTACGTCAATTTATTATTGACGAAGTATCAAAAAATCCAGGCCATTTAGGGTCAAGCTTAGGGGTTGTTGAACTTACCGTTGCCCTTCACTATGTCTTTAACACACCTTACGACCGGATTGTCTGGGATGTTGGTCATCAGGCTTATGGTCATAAAATACTTACCGGCCGCCGTGACAGCTTTCATACGAACCGGCAGTTTAAAGGATTATGTGGTTTTCCGTCACCTAAAGAGAGTGAATATGATGCATTTGGAGTCGGTCATTCTTCTACTTCTATTTCTGCAGCATTAGGAATGTCGGTTGCTTCGTTGCTGAAAGACGAAAAGAACCGTAATGTAGTGGCGGTGATTGGCGATGGTGCGATGACCGGAGGTCTGGCATTTGAAGGTCTTAATAACACTTCTGTTGATAAAAATAACCTGCTGATTATTCTGAATGACAATCAAATGGCTATTGACCCCGTACAAGGTGGATTTACACAGTATCTGGTTGACATCACAACATCACGGACTTATAATAAGATTCGTTTCAAAGCTTTTAATCTTCTTAAAAGGTGGCACATAATAACCGACGATAATAAAAGACGTATTACTCAATTCAACAATAGTGTTAAAGCCACTTTAACCAGACAGACTAATATCTTTGAAGGACTGAATATCCGTTATTTTGGTCCGGTGGATGGGCATGATGTGGAAGGATTGGTACGTATTCTGAATGAAATTAAGAGCTTTAAAGGACCCAGAGTTCTACATGTGATAACCAAAAAAGGAAAAGGGTATGAACCTGCTGAAAAATCAGCCACTGTATGGCACGCACCAGGTAAATTTGATGTACAAACCGGTGAACGCAATTCTACTGTAACTACCGTTTTATCCCCCCCTCTCTTCCAGGATGTATTTGGGGAAACATTGCTTGAACTTGCCATGAAAAATGAGAAAATTGTAGGAGTTACACCTGCAATGCCATCAGGATGTTCAATGATTATTATGCAAAAATTACTTCCTGAACGGGTCTTTGATGTTGGAATTGCCGAAGGACATGCAGTAACTTTCTCAGCAGGAATGGCAAAGGAAGGGCTTATTCCATTTTGCAATGTATATTCCTCTTTTATGCAACGGGCATATGATAATGTCATTCACGATGTCGCACTTCAGAAGCTTAACGTAGTGTTGTGCCTCGATCGTGCCGGGATTGTAGGAGCTGATGGAGCTACTCATCACGGACTGTTTGATCTTGCTTACATGCGGTGCATTCCAAATCTGACAATTTCTGCTCCACGTAATGAAATTGAACTCAGGAACCTTATGTTTACAGGACAGTTACCCGATATGGGACCGTTTGTCATTCGTTATCCGCGTGGCAAAGGAACTATCGTTGACTGGGAACAACCCATGAGAGCATTGACAATTGGGGAAGGTGAATGTCTGAAATCCGGAAAAGATCTGGCAGTGATCACAATCGGTACGATGGCCAGACCTGCACAAAAAGCAATTGAACAAATAGAAAAAGAGTACAATACTTCAATAGCACATTACGACATTCGCTTCCTTAAGCCATTGGATCAGGGATTGCTGCATGAAATCGGTAAAAAATTCAGACAAATAATAACCATAGAAGATGGTGTGATTCTGGGAGGATTTGGTAGTGCCGTACTTGAATTTATGTCAGATAATAATTATTCTGTCCATGTAAAACGTCTTGGAATACCTGACAGTTTTATCGAACACGGTACGCCTGAAGAATTATATGCTATGCTTGGATTGGATGAGGATGGAATTTCAAAAAGCATTGCTGAATGCATGAAAGATTTGAAGTGTTTGAAGTTTGAAAAGCTCATCGTTTAAAATTTAAAGTTTAAAGGGTTTGAAGTTTGAAAAGTTTGAAGATTAAAACCAGTCTTCTCAACATAAAAGTGCTACAGTTGGATACTGTAGCTTTTTATTTATTCAATATATTCTTATAATTGTCTTATTTTACTACAAATGAAACACTTTTTATTTCTGTTAATTTCAATAATCTCTCTCAATTGCTGTTCGCAATCAACTGCTCCAACTAAAGAACCGTTGATTAATTTAGTAAACAAACATGGAAAGACTGCATTGACAAGCCTTCTGAATGAAGCAAAATGGAATGAATTATTTCCAAACCGGTATGGACATTCTACTAAGAATCTAAAAAAAACAACACAGGATTTTTATTCTTTTAAATCCTTTGTTACCGCAGCAAGATGTTTCCCGGAATTTCTTTCAGGGAGTCCAGTTATACAGAAACGTGAACTGGCAGCTTTTCTGGCCAATATTGCACAGGAAACCAGTGGCGGATGGGCGAATGCTCCGGGTGGTTATTTTAAATGGGGACTTTGTTTTGTCGACGAAGTTGAAGACAGCACCAAAAATATGTATGCCGATTATACCAAGAAGAATTACCCACCCATTCAAGGAAAATCCTATTTTGGAAGGGGACCAAAACAATTAAGCTGGAATTATAATTACGGTCAGTTCAGTGAAGCATGGTATGGTTCGAAAGATTCGTTACTGGAACATCCGGAACGACTGGAACATGATCCTGTATTGTCGTTTGCTTCTGCCATATGGTTTTGGATGACTACTCAGTTTCCGAAACCTTCCTGTCATGACATCATAGCTGGAAAATGGGAACCTACATCCAATGACAAGCTGAATGGACGGGTTCCAGGTTTTGGGGCTACTGTGAATGTCATTAATGGAGGTGTGGAATGTGGAAACGGGACAGAACTTGAAAAGACTGCTTACCGTTACAAATATTATATGTATTTTTGTGATTATTTTCACGTTTCATCCGGTGAAAATATCAGTTGCAGCAATCAGAAGCCTTTTGGACAATAAAGTTTAAGGAGTAATTAAATTCTTTTGTTATCAACTTATTGATTTTAATTCACAATATTACAGAATCTGATATTTTACTTTTTAACCATAATTCAAAATACATGAAACGCACATTTATTATTTGTTGCGGGATTTGCCTGCTGACATTTCAATTATTTTCACAACTGGTTAAAATGGAAAATAAAAGTTTTAAACCCTTTCAAACACCAATTAGTTTCGCTGATGCTGACAGAAGAGCGGATTCTATTTTGTCGCTTATGACTCTTGATGAAAAAATCGAAATGATTGGAGGTCATAATTCATTCTTTACAAAAGGATTTGAAAAATACGGAATACCAGCCTTCTATTTTTCGGATGCTACACAAGGTGTTCATATCCGGAAAGATCTGGACAGTTCAACGCAAAAATCAACGGCCTTTCCTTGTCCGTTAGCCCTGACAGCAACCTGGAATCCATCACTGGCAAATAGTTATGCAAAGAGTATTGGCGAAGAATGTCGTGCAAACAATGTGGCAGTTTTGTTAGGACCTGGGATGAATATTTACCGTATTTCACAGAATGGTCGTAATTTTGAGTACTTTGGGGAAGACCCTTTTTTGGCTGCCCGAATGATTGAAAATTATGTAGTCGGTATGCAAAGTACAGGAACTATCACTACATTGAAACATTTTCTTTGCAACAATACAGACTTCCACCGTCGCAGGACTAATTCAATTGTAGGTGAAAGAGCCATCCATGAAATTTATTTACCGGCCTTTAAAGCGGGTGTTGATGCAGGCGCATTAGCTGTAATGACTTCATACAATCAGGTAAATGGAGAATGGTCGGGACAAAGTGATTATGTCATCAATCAATTATTAAAAAAAGAACTTGGTTTTAAAGGAATCGTAATGACCGACTGGTGGTCGGTATATGATCCTGAAAAAGTAATTAAATCAGGGTTAGATCTTGAAATGCCGGGAGAGGCAACAAAGTCTATATCTGACCTTTCAATAATAGGAGACATTTATCTCAGATCAAATGCTGCCAGGCTTATCAAAGAGGGTAAAGCAACAGTTGCTGACGTTAACCGCATGGCTAAAAATATAATACGAACATTTATTTCCATGGGTGATTATGATCGTCCTGTAAAAGATGCAACTTACCTTGAAAAATATCCTGAACACGAAAAAACTGCCTTACAGACTGCTCGCGAAAGTATCGTCCTGTTGCGCAATGAAAAAAACATTTTACCTCTGTCATCATCCGGAACGAAAAATATTCTGGTGGTTGGCAAATATGTTGAAAACATAGCCCGTGGTTTAGGTTCGGCTGAAGTTGAAGGGTACAACAACATTAAAATGATAGATGCTTTACGAACCGAATTCGGTTCAAGAGTTACTTATGTAAAAGAACCAACCGACGATCAACTAAAAGCAGCGGGTTTTGTTATTGTAAGCATCGGGACAAGCGATAGCGAAGGTTGGGATAAACCATTTGAACTACCGGCTGAAAGCAACGCGTTGGTCGAAAAAGTGGCATCACTAAACAAAAACACGATAGTGGTAGTGAATGCCGGTGGAGGATTAAAAATGACCGACTGGAATACGAAAGTACCGGCTATTATTTATGTTTTCTATGCAGGACAAAACGGATATACTGCATTGGCTGAAATTCTTACGGGGAAAACAAATCCTTCAGGAAAATTGCCTGTCACCATTGAGAAAAAGTTTGAAGACTCACCCGGATATGGTTATATTCCTTCAGGAATGAAACTTTATACCGGATGGATAGGTGATATGATCGCACCCAGAATTCCGATCATAGACATAAATTACAAAGAAGGAATCTTTGTAGGTTACCGTTGGTATGAATCAAAAAAGATTGAACCTCTTTATCCTTTTGGATTCGGGTTATCGTATACCACTTTCAACTACAGCAATATGACATTATCAAGTGCCACAATAAGCAAAAAGAGTGAAATGACTGTCGAATTTCAATTAAAAAACACAGGTAATAGAACCGGTGCCGAAGTCGCTCAACTTTACATACAGGCAATGAATCCATCAATTGAACGTCCTGTAAAAGAGTTAAAAGCATTTACAAAAGTAGAACTGAAAGCAGGTGAAAGTAAATCAGTAATTTTGAGATTAAAAAGCAATGACTTTGCTTACTGGGATGTAAAATCGCATGACTGGAAAGTAGATCCGGGGATTTATAATCTGTTGCTTGGTTCAGCATCCAATGATATTAAACAAACTGCAAAAATAACTATCAATTAGTTGGAAGGTTTAAACTCAAATACTAACTTTTAAAACCCAGAAATTATGGCAAAATCTCAAGATGCTAAGAAAACTGTAAAGAAAGACCCTCTTAAAACTCCGAAGGAAAAAAAAGAAGAAAAAAGAGAAAAAAAAATGAAGAAAGGATAAGACCCTTTCTGAATTCTACCATTTTTTTAAAATTAGGACTCCGGGTTCTCCATTAGATATGGAGAATACCGGAGTTTTTTTGTAACTAATTTAATTCTACTTTGACAGATTCTATTTTTTAGACAGGATTTACAGGATTAACATGTAATTGTGGTCTGAGAGAATGATAGATTCCCATACAGCTACTAAATTTAAATTGTTTAAAATCTTATTGAATAATATGAAACCTGTTAATCCTGTTAATCCTGTCTCATTTTTTTATTATTTTTAATCTGTCAAAGTAGAATTAAGAATATTCAGTTTAGGATGTAAGTTCCTGAAAGTTGTGGTGAGGTTTTAAGAGGGTACTGAGAGAGATATTATTTCAAGAAGATTAAAACCGGACATTCAATTGTACGAACTACTAACTAAAGACTATTGTGCTAAAATTACAAATCCAATTGTCATAAGTATTTGTTCAACCACAGGCGACTTTCCGCCAGGCTTTATTGGTTAAATAATAGTTTATTCTTGGTTTGGAATTCTATGACGATTAAATCTGATACTATATCAATTTACATTTCACTTAGGATTCATTTATCTTATTAGAGAAGTGACTTATAAGTGATATATATATGATTATATAATGATATATAAGTGATATACATATCCAAACCAATTCCAAACCAATACTAAACCATTTCAAAATTCAAGTGTGTGAAGGGAATTTCGCCAACGTTTTCCCAATTTTTATCGTTTTTATTTTTAGAATATAAGATTGGCAGGAAAATTTCAATCCTGAGAATAAAATCATTTGTTGGCAAATAAAAATTATATTCAGTTAATAGCAGTTCAATAAATCCATTCAGTACTAAAAAGAATAAATTGACGTATTCTTATTAATTTGAAATGAGACATTTAAATGTCTTATTTATTAACTCATTTCATAAGTTAATAAGTCTGTAGTATAATCATATTTCAAAACATTACAGGGCTAATTTTAAATCAACGGTTGACAAACTGAAAGAACAAACTGAAAAAGCACAGTTGAAAAAGTTGTGAAGATATAAAAAGGAAAATATTTAAAATAATTTGCAAAAATATACTATTGACATTCAGAATATCTTGAGGTTTGAACAGAAGCTTGTTTAATATTCCAGGTTGCGTCAAGCTGGAATAAACCAGATTTACAGTTGATCACTTCGTGGCATGAATAGTTCTTCAGCATGCCCTATACAAACGTCCTAATACCTTTTAAAATTCTACTCCGGGTAGTTCATAATTTTTATTCTATAACATTAAATGCAAACCTTTCTTTAATTTGACAAAAAACAGTTACTTTTGGACTACAAAACGAAACATAAAAAATGATTCGGATTACTGGTCAGATTCATATCTTTTTAAAACATAATTTTCATCTATACTATTAAACACAACGTTATGAAACAATCTTTTATCAGACTGAATCAGGTACTATTCATTCTGCTATTCTGCACGTCAGTAGTTGGTCAGACTACTCCAATGAAACCTGTATCGCCTAATGCTTCACCAGAAGCTGTTGCATTGTTAAATTATATTTATAGTATATCTGGGAAATATATACTTACAGGACAACATAATTATCCAAATGTAAAAGATAAAAACACACTTTTTGTTAGAAAATATATCGGAAAAACACCTGTAATTTTCAGCACTGACTGGGGTTTTGCTAATGATGGCGACAAAGATTCTCATTTTGCCCGCCCAGAAATTGTCAGGGAAGCGATTCGCCAATACAAGTCAGGATCGATCATCACCATTTGCTGGCACGCGGTACCTCCAACTGCTAACGAGCCTGTTACTTTCCAGCCTTTGCCAAATGCAGATCCCGATGCTCCTCTTGCAAGTGTGCAGGGGAGACTTACAGATCAACAATTTCGGGACATTCTGACTCCCGGAACAAAGCTATACAAACATTGGTGCGAACAGGTTGATACCATTGCAAAATACTTAAAAATGCTTCAGGCAGCTCATGTTCCTGTCATTTGGCGACCCTATCATGAAATGAACGGAAGTTGGTTCTGGTGGGGCGGCCGTGTCGGGATATACAGTACTATGGCTCTTTACAAACAGATTTACGACCGTATGATCCGTGTCCATAAATTAAATAACCTCATCTGGTTATGGAGTGTTGACCGTCCGAATAATGAAAACATGCAATTTACAAACTACTTTCCGGGTTCGAAATTTGTTGATATTCTAGGTCTGGATGTTTATGGAAATGATTTCAAACAGGATTATTACGATAAAATCAAAGCTCTTTCGGGAGGTAAACCTGTTACATTGGCCGAAGTTGGCAATCCACCCTCTGCCGGAATCATGGAACATCAACCCGACTGGGTATATTATGTGGTTTGGGCGGGTATGGTGCGAAATACAACTTTAAAAAACTATCTTAGATTAACAGAAAATAAGCATGTACTTTATAAAGAAGACAAGAATTACGTGGAAAGTACTATCAATTACCGCAAAGAATGTAATTTACCTATCCTTGAGTGGATAGCACCAAAACCGGCAGATTATACAGGCACATATATTTTTAATGAAGATTCCAGTATCACCGGTGACACAGGAACAAGTGAATTACCCTATGAAATTTCGATAGTACAACAAGGGAATTCAATTGAAATACAAAAAACCTTTCTTGTTGAATATCTCGATAACCTTGTAGAAAGGATGAAATTATCAATCGATGGCCCTGAAGTTACAGTACATTACCACAATTCACCTATGATAATAACTGCTAAACATGTTGCCGGAACAGATTCAATCGAAATAAATTCAAGAATAAGCTTTACAAGAAATGGCAAAACAATGGATATGCTTGAAATCCAAAAATGGATTCTGACCAACAGAGGAAAAACTCTAATTATCGAACAAAACTCTGACTCGAATGGTAGCAAACGAAAAATGGAATTGATTTTTGACAAGGTAAATATTAAATAATTGTAAATGAGAAAAAAATCGCAAAAATCATTTATCACAGTTATCGGAATAGCACTTATTCTGATAGCCGTATTATCAAGAAGACTATTTATAAGAAGCTATTCGATGGATTCAACTCTAAGTTTTCTGGCAGGATTAGCAATAATACTTCTTTGTTTTTTAATTTTAAAAATAATTTTAAAAAACAAGAAATAAAAAATATGTTATATTGAAGAAACGGTTCTTCTTTTTTTCTTTCAAATTAAACAGTCAGGTTTTTCTATTACGGCTAAGATACAAATACCGCTAAATTTGATTTGGACAATATGTGGGATCATCGATTTCCTTTCAATCCGGATATAGAGTGCGGTTCATGATTTTATTGCGAAAAAATGGTTGTAGAATCAAATATTTAAATAAAATAAGCAAAACAATAAATAATCCGCTTATCGATGGATTTGAAAAATAATAGTATTATTTTTACCAACTATTTTAAATCATATGATTATGAAAAGGCAACATCTTTTATTGACATCAATCTGTTTAATGATAAGCTTAAATTCATTTAGTCAAAAACTAGATGAAATATTAAATGTAAGACACAAAGAAGGATTTGCTATTTTAAATAACGGTGATACACTAATAGGCAATTTTGAATTTAATGACAGCAAACAGAATTATCTTCAACTGGTTTATATTGATCCTGTGAGTCATAAAAAAAGCGCATATAATCCTGAAGAAGTAAATTTCTTTTCTTTGGACAGCAGTTATTATTTTCCAAAAGAATTAAAAGACGGTTGGGAATTTGTGAAATTAATATCAAACGACTGCCTGAAAGTATATTTACACAGGCGTTTCTTTACAACAGATATCGGGTCGGGGGATGAGAATCAGATTATGTACGAAAAACCAAACGGAGAATACCTGTTGGTTTCATTTAATAATTTCTATCCTTTTAAGACTCAGGTGGGTGCTTTTTTTAGTGATGATCCTGATTTAAGCAAAAAGATTTATTCTAACAAATATACAAAAGATGATGTTTTAAAGATTGCATTAGAATATAATAATTGGCTCTTAAAAAAGAAAAAGAACTATTAAATTGATAGAATTTGAAATGTACGATTATATTTCAATTAATATTCAAACCGCAAAAAAAAACATTTTTATGCGGTTTTTTTATTTTCTGTTTGCTTGTATTCACATTCATGCTTTTTTGTATCTTTGTAACAAATATATCAACCTTTATCAATGAATGAGACTAAAAAGAAAGCAGTTATAATAGGAGCAGGTGTTGGTGGAATTACCACTGCCGTTTTTCTGGCTCAAAAAGGTTTTGAGGTGGAAGTATATGAAAAAAATGCAAATGCAGGAGGACGCTGTGGTCAATTTATTCAGGATGGCCATCGGTTTGACATGGGAGCAACTATATTGCTTATGCCTTCAATTTACAGAAAAGTATTTGAAAGTTTAGGACTCGATATGGATAATGAACTGAAAGCAACTTCCCTGGAACCTGTCTACAAATTATTTTTTGGTGATGGTACAGAATTTTCATTTACCAGGGATGCTGAAAAAATGAAATTGCAATTAGAAAATATTGAGTCTGGAAGTTTTCTAAACTTCGAACGGTATATAAAAGAAGGTTATGCTTTTTTCGGTCTTTCAATAAATGGGTTACTCGGAAGGAACTTTTATCATATCTTTCAATTTATAAATTTGAAAAGTATCCTGCTACTTATCAATTTGAAAACATGGATCAGACATACCAATTATATAAAACGTTTTTTCAATGATCGCCGTATCCAAATGGCATTTACATTCCAAAACATTTATGTAGGTCAGAATCCATTTAAACAGCCTGCCTTTTTCTCTATGCTTCCAGGTGCCGAGATAGTCGAAGGAGCTTTATTTCCTAAAGGCGGTATGCACCGGGTTGTGGAAAGACTTATGTCAACAGCTGTTGAACTTGGTGTAAGGTTTTATTATAAGAAACCGGTATCAAAAATCATAGTCAACAAGAACAAAACAGAGGGAATTCAATTCGAAGACGATACAATAATCCGGGCTGACCTTATTATTGCCAATGCCGATTTGCCCTATGTTTACAGTCAGTTATTGCCAGAAAACAACCGGTCAGGCAGGTTGAAAATGAAAGAATATTCCTGTTCTGCTATTGTTTTCCATTGGGGTCTAGATAAAATTTATTCACAACTCGAGCATCACAGTATCTTTTTGAATGATCCCTACAAACAAGGGATGGATAAAATTTTCAATGAAAAATCTGTATCCTGTCATCCCAGTTTTTATATTCATGCACCAGTTCGAACCGATAAATCAGCGGCTCCCGAAAATCATGACACTCTGTCTGTGATAGTTCCGGTAGGTCATATAGATAATAAGCTGGAACAGGATTGGCAAAAGATTAAACAAACAGCGCGTGATGGTGTGATTACCCGATTAAAAGAAGCAGGAATGACAGATATTGAAAAGCATATTAAATTTGAAACCTGTTACCTCCCGAAAACATGGGAAAGTTATTGCAATGTGACCTATGGATCAGTTTTCGGTAGTCTGAGCCATACTATTTTTCAAATGGGTTATTTTCGGCCTCATAACCGGCACCGGAAATACAAAAATCTTTACTTTGTTGGTGGAAGTACTCATCCCGGAAACGGAATTCCACTTGTACTTCTTTCAGCGAAACTTACCAGCGAACGAATTTTGAAAGATTGTACAAATTAATCATCATGGGAACAAAAATCCAACGGGAACCAACCCTCTATATTGATATTTTTAACACTATCGATTTCGGTAAAATAATTGATCATCCGAATATATTGATTGCAGCACATTTCTGGGAAACTGAGAGATATGAAGCCGCTAAAACCTGTTATAAATTTATGCGCTCTATCGATGATTTAATTGATAATTATAAATCCGACCATCAAACTATAGTATCTGATGAAAAAGTGTATTTAGAAAAGGATGTTAATTCATGGATAAGTACTGTTTTGAATTCGACTCAGGAAAATAAAAAAGAAAAAGAATTAATAGAAACCGTTCGAAGATTTCATATTCCTTCGTGGCCACTCGAAGCATTTGCCCGGTCGATGGTGTACGACATTTACAATGATGGGTTCCCTACTCTGCAAGCTTTTCTTGATTATGCAGGTGGTGCATCGGTAGCACCTGCTTCCATATTTGTACATCTATGCGGATTGACTAAAACAGAAGGGAATTATATTCCACCGGATTTTGATGTTAAACAAGTAGCTACACCCTGTGCAATTTTCAGTTACCTGGTGCATATTATACGTGATTTTGTGAAAGACCATACCCATAACCTAAACTATTTTCCAGACGATCTGATGAAGAAGTATCAGCTCGATCGGTGTAAACTATTGAATATGGCTAAAGGTAATGAACTAACGCCCGGATTCCGTGAAATGGTTCATGAACTGTATACAGTAGCGAATGAATACAGGATAAAAACATATCAGGTCATGCAGGAAATAATGCCAAAGCTTGAACCCCGAAGCCGGTTAAGCCTTGAAATCATCTTTGATCTGTACCTCATGGTTTTCGAACGGATTGATATCGATAACGGAACGTTTACTACCGAAGAACTTAATCCGACTCCTAAAGAAATTAAAGAACGGGTGTGGAAAGTGATTACTAAATAAAATTATGCACAAAGAACTAAAGAAGAAGATGAGCATTAACAGGAATGCTAAAAGGAATAAAAGAATTAACAATATTAAATACTCGAATCAGATCAGATAAAATAAAGGATAAATTCTCAATAATTCTTACATCAGGTTTTGGAATTATTGATATTTTTTTTATTTAAGTTTATCAGGAATAATTCCTTTCAACAAATTATTCTCACATTAAAATGATTCATATTTTAAAAGAACTTCAGCAATAGTTTATTCATTCGAAAGCAAAAAAATGTACCAACAAACAGAATCTGGCAATATTAATACAACAGTAGGGTACGATATAAAATATCGTAAAAAATAAATATATTAATTACGAGAATGAAGATCTTAAGAGTTTAACTACAAATCCTTATTACAGACTTTACATAGTTCAACATTTAAATAAAGAGACTTTTACAGTTAGTTATGAAAAAACTTACCTCAGGAACAATTCATTAGTTTAAGAAATTAATTGATTAAATATATTAGTTGTTTTGTATTATTTTCCAATTTTCTCGTTCTTAGAATCTTTACAGTTAAAAGGAGAAATTGATTAAGTGGTTGATTAGTTAGTTGATTGGTTAAATGAAGGAATAATTGATTCTCCAAATAACTTAACAACCATTATCTCTATAACATTCAAATCAACACAAAACCTAATAAACCAAATATCTAATAACCCAATAACGATTCAACCAATTAACTAAATGACTAAATGACAATAGCTGACTATAAAAAATTTATTTCCTTCATGAAGGGAGTCAGAGTTGAAAATAAAACAGGCCAAAAATAAATAACATTTAGAACCCATTTTTGTCAACAATTACATAGGTTTAACTGTTATTTATAGTAATAATTACCTGATAGAACTGTCATTAAAAATAGGAGGTATTAACATGGAACAGACGAAATCTTTTGTGATAACAATCAGCCGTCAGTTAGGTAGCGGAGGTGCTTCTATAGGGCAGCAAGTTGCAAAAAAAGCGGACATATTTTTTGCAGACCGTGAAATTATCAACAAAGCAGCTAAACAACTTAGGACACTGGAAGAAAATTTGGAATCGCGTGAGGAAAAAATTCTCTCATTCTGGCATTCATTCTTTAAATACACATCTAAGGCCCAGGGTGTTTATATGGCTCCTGTCTCTCCGATACTTGAGTTTACTGATGATGAGTTATTTACTGTCGAATCGGATATTATTAAACATATTGCAAAAGAAGGACCGGCTGTAATAATAGGTCGTTGCGGCTTTGATGTTCTTCGCCAATTTCCGAACCATGTCAGTATTTTTATGCATGCCAATAGAGAATTCCGAACCAACCGGACTCAAATTTCGTATAATCTATCTCATGCAGATGCCGAAAAAATGATCGATAAAAGTGATAAAGAAAGAGCTGCTTATTGCAAATCTTTTACAGGGAAAGAATGGACAGATGCACTGAATTATGATATTTCAATCGACACAAGCAAATTGGGTATTGACAAAACTGTAGAGTTTATTCTAAATTACCTGGAACTTACTCATTTCCCTGAAAATAAATAAACATTCTGCTATAGTTATAACTTACAGGGCTTTAACCGATATATTGCTAAGACAATTTTCGGCTAAAGCCCCTGTTTTGTAAACTATTTTCCAATTCCGTCTTTCTTTGTATCTTTGCAGACCCAAAGGGGTAATTGGCTGATTGGTTGATTGGTTGATTGGTTGATTGACTGGTTTGTTAATTGATGGATGGATTGATGGATTGGCTAATCGGTTAATTGGTTGATTAGTTAAATAAGGTATTATTCGACTCTCAAAATAACTTTATAGCCAATATCTTTTTAATATTCGAATCAACAAAAACCTAATAAACTAAAAACCTAATAAACTAATAACGAATCAAACAATTAACCAATTAACTAAATTACAAAACAATGGCAGACGATAAAAAAGTAATCTTTTCGATGGTGGGAGTCAGCAGGGCTTTTACACCACAGAAAAAAGTATTGAACAACATCTACCTCTCTTTTTTCTACGGGGCAAAGATTGGAATTATAGGATTAAATGGTTCCGGTAAATCAACTCTGTTGAAAATCATTGCCGGAGTGGAGAAAACATTTGATGGCGAGGTTGTTTTCTCACCCGGATATTCAGTTGGATACCTTGAACAGGAGCCTCATCTTGATCCTGATAAAACAGTTAAAGAAATAGTTCAGGAAGGCGTTCAGGAAATTGTGGACATGCTGGCCGAATACGAACGTATAAATGAACAATTTGCTGAACCGGATGCTGATTTTGATAAATTAATAGCCCGTCAGGGAAAATTGCAGGAATTACTGGACCATGCCGATGCCTGGAACCTTGATAATAAGCTGGAACGTGCCATGGATGCGCTGCGCTGTCCTGCAGAAGAAGCAATGGTATCCGTACTCTCAGGTGGAGAACGACGCCGGGTGGCATTATGCCGTCTATTGCTCCGTCAACCTGACATTCTGTTACTCGATGAACCTACCAACCACCTGGATGCCGAATCGGTGGAATGGCTGGAACATTATCTTCATGAGTATGCCGGAACAGTTATTGCCATTACCCATGACCGCTACTTTCTCGACAATGTATCAGGCTGGATACTGGAGCTTGATCGCGGCGAAGGAATTCCGTGGAAAGGGAATTATACCTCATGGCTGGAACAGAAAACTGCCCGTATGGCAGGTGAAGAAAAACAGGCAAGCAAAAGAAGAAAGACACTGGAGCGGGAACTTGAGTGGGTACGTATGGCTCCAAAAGCACGTCACGCAAAAGGGAAAGCACGTCTTGAAGCGTATGACAGGTTAATCAATGAAGATCAGAAGGAAAAAGAAGATAAACTTGAAATATTTATCCCCAACGGACCACGTCTTGGAAATAAAGTTGTAGAGGCAATAGGTGTATCAAAAGCTTTTGGAGATAAATTGCTGTTCCAGGATCTTAACTTCATGCTTCCACCCAATGGTATAGTAGGAATTATCGGACCAAATGGTGCAGGCAAGACTACATTGTTCCGTCTTATGATGGAGTTGGAAAAAGCAGATAAAGGAACATTCGAAGTAGGTGATACAGTAAAAATAGGGTATGTTGATCAAAGCCACGCCGATATTGACCCTTTAAAGACTGTTTATCAGGTGATATCTGGTGGAACTGAATTTATCAGGGTAGGAGGAAAAGAAATAAACGCCAGGGCATATCTGTCAAGGTTCAACTTCACTGGTGGTGACCAGGAAAAGCTTTGCGGAATCCTGTCGGGTGGTGAGCGTAACAGGTTACATTTGGCAATCACATTAAAACTTGAAGCGAATGTATTGCTGCTTGATGAACCTACCAATGATATCGATGTAAACACACTGCGTGCCCTGGAAGAAGGACTTGAAAGCTTCGCAGGATGTGCTGTAGTGATCTCGCACGACCGTTGGTTCCTGGATAGAATTTGTACCCATATAATTGCTTTTGAAGGGAATTCAGAGATATTTGTTTTTGAAGGTTCGTATTCCGAATATGAAGAAAACAAACATGCACGTTTAGGAGATGATGGGCCTAAACGAATTCGTTTTAAAAAACTGATCATTTAGTTGAATGATCAAAAAACCACCATATACAGCTCATTTTTAGTATGCTTAAAAATAGATTTATAAACAAATAATTATTTAATCATTAGCTCTTGGATTCAGATATGAATTTTTGGGTTCTAAGTATTAGATATGAAATTTCTGATCCTGATTTTAGATTTTACAACTATAATAATCATTTATTTAAGGTACTGTAAATTCAGACTTAAAATAGCAGATACTTAATAATCAACGAAACAGATTAGTTCCCTTTTCCAATTATAAAATAAAAAGACCCTGAAATAAATTTCAGAGTCTTTTTATTTTATTAGATTAATCTGTTTATTTCCATATTTTATTAAACAGATTATCTTTTTTTAAGTAATTTTTTTTCTTTAGACCTTTTTTGCCATACCCATATCCATAACCGTATCCCGAATTTTCATCAGTTCCATTTAAAATTATAGACATACCTGTAAGTCTCTCATGTTCATATATTTCGTTAATTAGACTACAGGCTTCCCTGGGCGTATAATTCTGTCGTGCTACATAAATACAATTATCGACCAATCTGTTTAATAAATAAGTATCGGATACTAAACCTATAGGTGCTGAATCAACAATAATATAATCATACATTCCACGTAACTTTTGAAACAAGTCATCTAACCGCTGATTCATGATTAATTCAGCTGGATTTGGGGGAACCGGTCCTGCAGGAATAACATCGAGGTAAGTATGTAAATTGGAAGGAACTATAATATCATCAACAGTATAACTATCATCCGCGATGTACATTGTTATTCCTCTTTCTTTAGACAAATGCATATAATCGCCAAGCATTGGACTTCGTATATCCAGGCCGACTAAAATCACTTTCTTTTTCATTAAAGCAAATGACATTGCGATATTTATAGAAGTGAATGATTTCCCTTCGCCACTAATACTTGAAGTAATCAAAATAGCATGCCCATCTTTACCTGCCAACATAAATTGAAGATTTGTCCGAATAATCCTAAACATTTCTACTATTGGAGTTGTTTTTCCTTCACGAACTACAATAACATCAGGATCTTTCTTTAACCCTATAGAACCTAAATACGGCACCTTAACTAGCCGTTTTAACTCTTTACTGTTTAAAATTTTGTTATTAAACATGTCGGATACATAGATAAATAGCAATGGAATTAAAAAACCAAATATTAAAGCCAAACAGTAAATCATCATTCTTTTAGGAGAAATCGGAGTTAAAGTAGAATAAGCAGAATCAAGCGTTTTAGCAGATGGAATTGTACTTGCCAGACTTAATGCATTTTCTTCTCTTTTTTGTAATAAGAATAAATATAATTTTGATTTTATGTCTTTTTGACGCAGTATATCAGTCAATTCTCTTTCTTCTGTAGGAACACCATTTATTCTTGAAGTAAATTGACTTGACTTTCCTAATACATCTCTTTCAGTAATTTTTAATCCTTCTTTTATACTGGCAATACTTACAACAATACTTGTCCTTAATTCTTTTAATTGTTGTTCCATTTGCATAAGAACCGGATTCTTATCATTTGCAGTACGCATTACTTTTACACGGTCTAACAATGCCTTATTATAATCCTGTATTAGTAATAATAAAGACTTATCCTCAATACCTAAATTAGCAGGGACTAAATCATATTGGTGCTTGTTAGCTTTTACATAAGCTTCAATATATCCTACTAAGTTTAACTGAGTTTCAAGTTCAGCTAATTTAGTATCATATTCACTTGCCGATTTTAAAAACAAATCGGCATCAGCAGTAATATCCGTCAATTTATTTTTTTTCTTATAATTTTCCACATCAAGTTCAACATCAGATAATTCAGAACCAATCAACTTAATACGTTCCTGTATAAATGCAGCAGTGCTGGTGGCTATCAGGTTTTTATCAATAACGGCATCCTCATTGTACAATTCAATTAATTTGTCCAACACGACTTCCGATTTTTTAGGACAGGCAGATACAGTTGACACATTAATGGCATTTGACTTTTTATTTGCAGAATTAACCTTTATAGACAAACAGTAACTATCTGTTAAACTTCGAAAAGGATATGAAATAATTTTAACTATCTCGCCATTATTAATAGGTAGAATTTGTTTAAACCTGAAGTTACCTATTGGAGTAATAATGGCATTATTTAAATTAGTGATTTCATACCTTTTTGAAAATTTACCAGAATTAAAATCGATTTGATAACCTTTATCCTTTCGCAATATTTTAAATGTAACTTGTTTCTTAACTGTATCGTTAAAAAGTTGAGGAGTAATTAATTTAAGTGGAATCAAAGGGTAAATCTCTTCATATCGGAATCCTTTTTTTTCAAAATACTCAGTTTCAATATCTAGAGATTTAATAACATTTGTCATTAATGATTTAGAAGTTAAAACCTGAATTTCATCTTCTACTTCTTTAGAAGTACTGGTTACACCTCCTATTCCATCGAGCATGGACATATCTAAGAGTCCACTGGATGATTTATCTTTCCGAATTAAAATTGTAGTTTGAACCTGAAATTGTTCACTGGTAATTTTTAAATAGAAATAAGCAATACCAAAACAAATTATAATTGAAATCAAAAACCAATGCCATTTTAGTAGATATTTAATAAATATTTCTCTGATATTAATAGTATCTTTATTAGAGGTATTTATGTTTGGTATATTATTTTCCATGCTTTTAAAATACTGTTTTAAACAAAAAGTGATAAACTGATAAATTCAATAATTATGGTTTGACAATTGCATATATAACAGCAATTAAAGTAGCGAAAGTTGATAATGCTGACAAATAGAGTGCGGTATTTTGTGAA
>Ga0302265_1000054_pt1 | contig 70752 bp, 39 predicted proteins | sample III_Bog_E1_1_FD_194556 | JGI IMG/M metagenome (GOLD analysis project Ga0302265, IMG submission 194556) | Peat permafrost microbial communities from Stordalen Mire near Abisko, Sweden - III_Bog_E1_1 | ecosystem: Environmental > Terrestrial > Soil > Wetlands > Peat | place: Sweden: Abisko...
AACTATCCTCATCAGGGAATTGAGATATAAAATTCAGTAAATTCATACTATTTGTTGTTTATACAACAACAAAGATAACATATTTTTAGGTACTCAAACGGATACTCATATAGAATTAAATTGAAACCGTTTTCAATTTACTCATTTGAAACCGATTTGCAATGCATGCTTGAGAATGTATTACCAACAATTATCTGCCATTATTTCATCGAGCATGTAGTGGGCTCCCCTCCCTTTCACGTACCGTGCAAGCTCTCGCATAAGGCACTTCCATAATCTATTCAGCCTCTTATAATTCAAAGCAAGGTTGTAAAGACCCTTCAAACCAATGATTGCACGTTGCCTGAAAAAGCAGTTGGCAGTTTAGCCCATGTCTTTTGCCTGACAAGTTTAATTCCAACTTTGCCAGTTGAGCACTCCCATTCTATCCAAAAACTTATAGAGAGAAAAGGTGTTTTTTGCATTGAAAGGAACGAATTTTCCTCCATATCCAACAATAGAGTTTATACATTAAGATTTTGTATTTTCTCGCTCACCCGTAATATGTCAGCCTTATCTAAGATTTCTGTACCTTTGAATGCTAAATTTGCTGATGACTTCCTTCATTTCACGATTGCTTTCGGATCCACCTCACGATGGACACCCTTGTCATTCGCTAACACTTCCCTTCAGTGTACGAGGACTTGCACCTGGTTAGAAAATGAGCTATACACGACATACTAAAAACGGGATGTAACTTAATTGTTACATCCCGTTACTAATATTTTATAGTTTAAATTATCTTACAACTACTTTTAAAACAGAGGCATTAACCTTAACAATATAAATTCCACTCTGAATATTTAAAGTAGTTACATCACCTGTCAATGTAGCTGAAGCAACTTTAATTCCGCTTATTGAGTAAACTGAAGCAATATCACCCGCAGTGGAATTGGAAATAACGAGTTTATTTCTTTCGTTTGAATAAACGAATACCTTATTCGTATTAGGTGAATTTAAAGCAGTAATTTCTGCAGCTGCAGCAAATTCAGGTCCACCTAAGTAAATAAGTCCTTGTGTACCATCAAATACAGGAGAAAAACTATTTGTGCTTGTTCCGGTTGGAGCTGTGGTTCCCTGTATTCCTGTAAAGATAACAAACACATTGGTCTGCGCAGCTGTAGGAGTTGGTGCAGATGACAATGTTACATTATTTCCTGAAACTGAGGTAACTGTTGCAGCCAATGAACTTCCTGCAACCCCTTGAGCCGGCTGTATAAAATTCATAATGGTATCGCCGGCTAAAATAATTGGGTTTGTTCCACTTGAATAACTACTTGTTGATCTAACAACCGGTGCATAATAATAACCGGTTCCTGTATAAATAATTTGGCCCTGAGTAGCATAAAGTGATGTTGCAACTGTTGTTGTACCTGGAACCGATGCTGACCAGTTTGTAGTACCGTATGCACCACTTGTATAAGTTTTTGTACCTTTTACTATAGGGGCAACAGGAATAATGGATAGAGTTCCATTAAAGGTTAAATTGTAATAGTTCTTTGGAAATAAATATAGGGCAGGAACATTGCTATTAAGTAACTGATAGTTCATGACCTGGCCATAGTTTCCGGTTACTTGAACTGTTGAATAATCTGTTAAATTCATAGCAATAGTCTGAGTTCTCTGTTTCATTAATTTCACATTGCTACCCAAAATCAAAGTACCGCCATTAGCCTGCGTACCATCGCCCAGATTAAATATCAGTTTACCTGTATTTCCGGCAACTGTGGTCATACATAATCCGAAATCTGTCATTCCTGTTAGTGGAATGTTATTGCTGGCAGAACCATAAGATCCCAAATCAAGTGTTCCATACACATTATAAGTGAAATTACCCTGATCGTTCGTGGTTACAGCTCCATTCGAATGGAACCTATATCCTAAATATACAGTTACTCCCGGATCTATCGTACATGTACGGGTTGTATTTGTAGAAGTGTCGTTATTTTGGATTGAAAAACCAATACCGTTATGGAGTAACAAGGACATGGTTTCTTTGATATACAGATTTGTGTTGGCTGTGGTTTTGTTATATGCTGTAGGTACAATTTGTGAAATATTGAATGCATACCCGGATATTGAAGGTGTTGATGTTTTAATTGTAACACTATTGGCCTTATTACTATATGTGGCTTTGATACCACTACCTGTACCAGCTGGCACAATAGGTTTTGAATCTCCAAAAACGCCATCGTTTATAATTGTATAATCGCCAGTACCAGGTACAGCCCCAATATAACCAACATACAGGTTTTTCGCACTCCGATAGTTTGTATTTGCATTAAATGTACCGTAGTTATTGATATTTGAACAGTATAGATCTGAGCCTTGTGTTAATATCCCTCCGGCATTGACTGTTATGTCGCCAAATGCAGTAAACTGACTTGAAACCCTAAAGAATCCGCTTACATTAAGGTTTTTACAAGCCTGATAAAAATCCAGCGCTACTGCTGAACCAGTTGTTAAAGCCGGTTGAGAAAGAGTGACTGATGTTCCGTTTATAGCCGTAACATAGGTACCCGGGGTTAAACCTATAATTGTACTAACAGAAACTCCTGATATGGTTGAAGATGTAATTTTCACAGCCATACCTACAGTTATTGAAGTGCTGGCTGCTGCCAATGTCACAGTTGTAGAACCGGAAGTTAAAGTTGCTCCGGTAGTAGAAGCTTTTGCTAAAACTGTTCCCATTCTTTTAGTTGCAGGAATCCATACATTATCTGTAGCTGTAGGTGTTCTTGTTGCTACAGTTAAATTTCCGGCTCCGTCAGAGGTACTCCAGTTTGCCGTTGTTGCCCAAAGTGTATCACTTGCTTGTGTAAATACATAGTCACCAGCAGCCTGACCATAACTTTTTGTTCCTATTCCAATAAGGAAGAACAAAACCATAAATTAAGTAATTAATTTTTTCATAAAATTTAAATATTTAATTGTTTAATATCGATTTGATATGGTTATAAAATCATATGTTAATAAACATAAACGAAAATACAACATACATTAAATAAGACGTAACGCATGAATTTTTGTCATACCTAATAGATTATTAAATTACATAATTAACAATATATAGTATATAAAAGCATTTAAAACAAATCATATCTTCACCTCAACATATTTTATCCTCTGTCTTCTCCAGGTATAAACCACGTGTATTCGTCCGTCTTTTCCCTGTATAATAGATGGATATGAATATTGAGAATTAGGTGAATCTTCAAGAACAAGCTTCATGTTCCAGTGAATGCCATCGTTAGATACTGCAATGTTAAGAGGTGTGCGGGGAGCTTTTTTTTCACCTTTGGAAGTTCGTACGGCATTATAGACAACAACTTGCCGACCGTCCATCAGTGTCACGGCATCTGTACCGGAATTGTTGTTTGGCAATGAAGTGAGTGTAAGTGGTGTCCATGTTTCACCTTTATCTGAGCTCCAGGCGGTGGCTATTGATCCATTGCGGCTACGGCACAGGATTTGGAGCAGGCCGTATTTGTATTTAAGAATACTGGGTTGAATGGCCTGAACGGTATTTATAACCGTGTTGTCTCCACCTTCCGGATCAAATTTAGCATTTTTATCTGTCAGATTAGTTGATAATTCAGATGTCGTAGCAATAGGGCCTATTTTACGCCATGTTTTACCGAAATTGTCGGTAATTTCAAAATGTACTTTCCAACCATCTTTTTCAGTACTTGAAGGGCAAATCAAATGACCATCTATTAATACAGGTTTGTTTTTAACCGGACCCAGGAAACCATCGGGTAACTGTTCGGCAATGCTCCAGGATTTACCTCCGTCATGACTTCTTTTCATATACCCTTTCCAATCGGCTACTTTATTACCTATTTTGTAAAACAACAATAAGTCATTATTCGGGATCTGGAAAAGGACAGGATTCCAACAAGCTTTTCGAAGAGTCGGACTGAACACTCCATCTGCTGCTTTTACAGGAGCCGACCATTGATCACTCTCTTTTTCTTTTCTGCAAACCCAGATACACACATCTGGATTTGCTTCCCTGGTTCCTCCGAAAAAAGCAGTAACCAAGTCACCATTGGTAGTTTCAGCAATAGTAGCAGCATGACATTCCGGAAAAGACGCTTTTTCATACAGGAATTCGTTTTTCACAATGCCTTTTCTTTGGGGAATTTCAACACTGTATTTATGAAATCCTGAACCTACATGTTCTGTTTTTCCATTGGGTAAATGTACTTCTGCTGATGTGTTTGCCGGTATTGAAATTTCCCAATCAAGATGCATGAGTGTTTTTTCCCATTTACTGATCACTTTCCCATAAGGAGTCATGTAAGATGCATCTACATTTTCAAGATCGGGGATATCAAAATCCGGTTTCATAATAATATGCTTAAAAGCTATTTCTTTATAATTTGTTTTTATTCCTGCCAGGTTTTCATAACACCAGGGAAGAAGGTCGCCCAATAACATTACGTGGTTGCCCGAGTTCATTTTCGGACTTGCCGTATTGCCGTTCCAGAGTTCCCAAATAGTGGTAGCTCCATTGGCAGCCATATAGCCCCACGACGGATATTTGTTATTACTTGCCAGTGCAAAAGCCACATCGGCACGTCCCATAAGGCTCAATTGGCGTAATAGCCATTGTGTACCAATCATTCCGGTGGTAATTTGCGGGGAGTTATTCGCTACAACTGTTTTAATAATTTGTTTGCAAACGGTGTCCACGTATTGTTTTGGAATCATACCGAAAGCCAGAGGGAGCAGATTTGATGTGGCTGTATTATTCCCATAATACAATGAATCAGTCCGGAAGAATGCATGATTGAATCCATCTTTTACCTTTCCGGCTAAAGCAGTATACGATTTTGAATCATCTTTCAAACCCTGAACATCGGCGAACCGGATCATCAATTGCAACATTTTATAATAATAAGCCGTAGAAATCAAGGCTCCATCTGTTTGCCGTTTAGGGTCACGGCTGTGGATGAGATTTAAGTTTTCGGGTGGTACACACCAATCTCCATATTCATCACGAGTCACAATGTATTTGGCGGTCATATAATTATTGCGTATATGTTCCATCCATTTTTTCATAGTCGAATAATTTTCAACCAATGGTTTTGTATTGCCAAACTGGGTGTAAGTCATGTCGCAAAGCATTGGCAGGGTAGAAGGCCATGTTACATTATCGCTGTAATAGTTCCAGAAAGCAGGTGCAACATCAGGAATGCAGCCATCATTTCGTTGCGAATCGCTTATATCTTCCCCCCATTTTGCATACATGGCATCGTTGTCGAATAAATAACTTTCGCCCCAGCAACCCATTGAGCGGTCGCCAAGCCAGGGCTGGCGTTCGTTACGTTGCGGACAATCAACAGGCATTCCTTTGTAATCACTGCGAATTCCCCACCAGGCATTTTTCAATACCTGATTCAATACTTCGTTTGAAGTGGTAAGCATTCCCAGATTTTCCATCTCATCACTCACCACTTCACCTGTAAAATCGGTTATTGAAGGGGTATACCTCAATCCGCTGATTTCAATATACCTAAAACCGTGGTACACGAACCGTGGAGCCCAGTCTTCACCATTTGCATCTCCTTTCATAATGTAAAGATCGGTGGCACGGGCATCACGAAGATTTTCCACGTAGAGTTCACCGTCTTTTTGCAGGGTTTCTGCAAAGCGCAGTTTTACCGAATCGCCTGCATTACCATGGACATGAATTCTTAACCAACCTGCCATATTCTGACCCAGATCAAGTATGAATTTGCTTCCAAGCGGTGTGATTGAAACCGGTTTGATTTTATCCACAATTTTCATTCCTGCCATTGGTTGGGATCGAAGTGTGCCGTCGGGCAATCCAACCCGTTCAGCATCCATCCATTTCGAATCGTCGTAACCTGTTTGATTCCATCCCGTTAATTCTTTGCGGGCATCATATTCTTCGCCATCGTATTCGTTGTTGCTGCGTATCGGACCATCCGGATTAATTTTCCATGACGTGTTACTACCAACAGTTTCATTGGAACCATCACTGTAATCAATTGTCAGGTTGAAACGTAATTTGGGATAACCAAAAGTGTTTATTTTGTATGGTTTATAATGTTGGCGCATGGTATAAAAACGTCCGTTTCCCAGGGTTACACCAACTGCATTATTACCCGGCTGAATAAGTGAAGTTACATCGTAGGTATTGTAAAAAACAGTTTTCCGGTAATCAGTTGGTGAAGGAGCTAATACCTGATTACCGACACGTTTCCCGTTAATGAATAATTCGTAAAGTCCCAACCCGGAAATATGAACGGTAGCACGTTTTACCGATTTTGCCGCTGTGAATTCTTTTCGGAGATAACGGGCTGAGAGCCGGCTCCAGGTGGTTTCGATGTCCCACTGCATAGCTTTGTCGAGTCCAATCCATTGTGCTTTCCAGTCGTTTTCATTCAACAATCCCATGCTCCAGGTAGCAGTTGTGCTCCAATGGCTTTCACCTTTGTTGGTCCATACTTTTACTTTCCAAAAACAGACTGCGTTTGTTTGCAAAGTTTTTCCTGCAAATGGAATCCAGAGTTGGGCATCGGATGATACTTTCCCGCTATTCCAAACATCACCGACATTCTTATCCAGATTATCGGAGGACGAAGCCACGATAATCTGATAGGCTTTTTGCATGACATCACGTTCTGTTGTTGCTTCCGTTTTCCAATTGAAACGAGGTTGTCCTGTATCAATTCCTTGCGGGTTTGTCATGCCTTCGGTTTTCAATGCAGTCACTGTAATTGTTGCATTTGCAAAAACAGTCAACTGCAGTAAGTAAAATATGAGAATTAAATGCTTTGATTTCATGACTCTGATTTTTTTGAACGTTGATAATCAACGTCAACAAGTCACAAAGAAAATTTCAATCCTTTGCAACCCGGATACTTTATGTTTAGATCATTTTATTTCGTTATAATTGATTCTGTGCTTTTTTTGATATAATCTTTCGCACTATCCACGGCAATCAACACCCGGTCGTTACCCGACTCATAAGCAGCATCAATTTGAAAATCTGTAATTTTATTTCCATCAAATTCACCGAGAAACTGCAAATCTCCATTTTTAGGATTAAACCACCAACAGTTTTTCTTTGTACCGCTTATTTTGGATAAATCGATTTTCATTGGTCGGCCCGAATAATTATAGACCAGCAAATAATCATTTCCGCGGGTGGCAATGGCACGGTCGTAACGCTCACCGTTTTGTCCTGCAATAATACTTTGATCCGGAACCCGTTCGAAGAACGGAAAGGACAACATCAGTGCTTTCAGGTATTTCATTTGATTATAACCCGGATCTTCCAGGCAATCGTACCAATAACGTTTGGCACCGAATGAACCCGAAACGCCCGGTTTCATAAACTGCATGATGGAATTATGTCCGTAAGTATGTCCAAAAGAACCAGCAAAAACCGACCAATAGGCATACCTGCGAACATCATTTGCATTCCATCTGGTTTCATTGAAGTCGTGCAATCCCTGTGGTATATCTTCGTAAGCAGGTTCTCCATCGATAACCGGTTTTAGCGGCTTCATTGCCAGGCTTTTATCTACATAGCGCCAGTTGTCTTCTTCCGTATTTTCGGCAATAGTATAATCGCCATCGCCGTTGCGCTGACCGTAGCGGCGATGTCCGCTTTGAAACATATTGAAATCAAGCCACTTAGCATTATTAAACCATGTTGCAGAACATGTTCTTCCACGCGGATGAAAGGTCATTAAATGATCTTTGTCGACCGATTTTATGCTTGTTGCCAATGCTTCCCAAACTTCGGGTTTTACGTCTCCACGAATATCGCCTCCAATAAACCAGATGATGTTAGGTGAATTTTTATACCGTTCGCCAAGGAATTTTCCATAAGCCTTAGCATCTTCCACTGTTACCCTGCCGCTGCTTACTTCGCCACCCCACAGGCAGGTCATGCCAATGAAAATTCCTTTCTTTTCGGCTGTTTTGATAATATAATCCATGTGGTCCCAATATCCGTAAACACCTTTTTTGTTTATATCTTTGAAATCGAACCCGTATGGCAATGATGAATGTCCGTAGCAGTTATACGATGGCGCACCATTCATTGTTTGCACCTGAACAACATTAAACCCTTTTTTGCTGCATTGATCCAGGTAAAATTCGGTTTCAGAACGGTCGAGCCGTTCGGGCAGCAACCAACCAGTGTCGCCCAGCCAGAAGAAAGGAGTACCGTTTTCGAATTGAAGGTAACGATGATTTTCACTAACCATCAATTTGCCGTTTGCCCAGGGAAGTTTCGATATTTTGGTTTGAGCAGTGGCTATTACCGAAAGAAATATAAATGTTCTTAGAATTAGCTTTTTCATATATGTTTTTTACCACACTTTGCGGTTGTAAATTAATTGCTTTGAATCATATAAGTTCCTCCTTTTTCAGTTTTCAAATCGTAAAGATACGTTTTTTTCAACTCTACAGGATTTAGTTTTGCATTTTTATTAATCAATGGTTTTGAAGTAGTTGGCACTGCATATAAGGGGTTTTGATTGTCGCCGGTTGCTATTGTCAGTCCATTTCCGGCTAAAGGTGTCAATGACCGTAGCCGGCAATTTCCACCTATCCTTGAAAATACTTTTACCGTTTCTATCTTTCTTTTTCCCCATTTTAAATCCAGTACGAAACCGCCGCGGGCGACTAACCCTTTTATCTCACCGTCTTTCCAAACGCTGGGTAAAGCAGGCAGCAGGTAAATGAACCCATCGTAGCTTTGCATCAGCATTTCGGCAATTCCGGCTGTGCAACCAAAGTTTCCATCGATTTGAAAGGGCGGATGCGCATCAAACAAATTAGGGTAAGTTCCGCCGTGTTTCGGTTCGTTTCTAACAATGGAAAGTTGATCGGTGATGAGTTTATAGGCGTGGTCGCCATCGAGCAAGCGTGCCCAGAGGCAAACTTTCCAACCCATGCTCCAACCGGTGGATTCGTCACCGCGATGAATTAGTGAAGTTTTTGCGGCATCCAACAATTCAGGAGTACGGTATGGCGAAATCTGGTTACCGGGAAACAATCCCCAAAGGTGTGAAACATGGCGGTGTGTATCACCGGGATTGTCCCAATCGAACATCCATTCCTGCAATTGCCCCCAACGGCCAATCTGAAACGGAGCCATTTCTTTCATTCTGTCCTGCAAATGAGTGGCAAAGTCACCATCAGTATTTAAAATTTTTGAACTCTTGATAATTATATTCCAAAGACTTGTAATCAATTCATTATCCATAGTTACTCCACCTGCCGTAGTGGCTTTGTTGTCGCTTCCGGCATGAGTGTTTTCGGGTGAATTGCTCGGACAAACCACCAACCAGTTATGTACAGGTTCTTTCACCATGATGTTGTCGAAAAACTGAGCTGAACCTTTCATGATTGGATAAACCGATTTAAGGAATTCTATATCACCGGTATAGAGGTAATGTTCCCACATCATGCGGCAAAGCCAGGCTCCCCCGCTCGGCCACATGCCCGAAGGTGCTTTGTCAACTGCTCCTGTTATGCGCCAGACATCTGTGTTGTGATGGAGCACCCAACCGTCAACTCCGTACATGATTTTGGCCGTTTCTTTGCCTGTTTCGCTCACATCTTTGGTAAGTTGCAGCAGAGGTTGATACATTTCGCTCAAATTAGTGACCTCGGCAGGCCAGTAATTCATTTCCACGTTAATGTTGGTGGTGTATTTGCAGTCCCACGCCGGGAAAAGCTTGTCGTTCCAGATGCCTTGCAGGTTGGCAGCCTGTCCCCCCGGTTGCGAAGAACAAATCAGCAGATACCGTCCAAAATTGAAATAAGTTGCTACCAAATTGGCATCATTTGATTTGGCAAAATTCTGCACGCGCATGTCGGTTGTTTCTTTTGACGTATTTTCGCCCAGATCCAGCGAAACGCGGTCCATGTATTTCCTGAAAAATGCTGTATGTGCAATTTTTGCTTCCTGATAATTGTGTGTAAGAGCCTTATCAAGATAATCTTTGGCACGTTCAGTTTCATGACCATCAATGTCCTTGTAATTATTGAAATTGGTAGCGATGGAAACATACAGGGTTGCTTCGTTGGCATTTTCTACGGAAAGTACACCATCTTTACAGGTAAACCTGCCTCGTTCGGTTTTTGCCGTTAGTATTCCTTCGAATTTTACTTTTCCTTTCAATCCTTCGTGCCACGATGAAACACCATCGAGGGTCACACAATTTCCATCCGAAGCTATCATTACGTCCTGATGTGGCGATGTGAGTACGGCATTAAACGTAATTTTGTTTTTTTTTGAAGCAGTGAGTCTGATAATTACAACCTGATCGGTAAATGAGGTGAAAATCTCGCGGTTATACGTAACTCCATCCACTTTGTACCGAACCGTGGCTCTTGCCGAATCGAGGTTTAAATCGCGGTAATAATCCGTATATCTTGCATGTCCGGGGAATGAAATGCGTAAATTTCCAAAAGGCTGGTATGGCATTCCCGAATTGGTTTGCGACATAACTTTTTCGGTGGCGAGCGTTTGTGCTTCTAAATATTTCCCTGCAAAAACAAGCTCACGAACTTTTGGGATATTCTCCAATGCATCTGGATTGGCATTATTGTTTGGTTTCCCGGCCCAGATTGTAGCTTCATTCAGTTGAATTTGTTCCGTCGCCGGATTACCGAAAACCATAGCTCCCAACCTGCCATTTCCTAACGGAAGTGCTTCGGTCCATACTTGTGCAGGTTTGTCGTATGAGAGTTTGCATTCGCTCTTTTCTGCAAATAACAAGTTTATTGCGAATAGAATAAATAATATAGAAATGCTGATTTTTTTTGGGGATTGATTCATTCAGAGTCTGTTTTATCTTAAGAAAAGACGGTAAAAAAAGATAAATGTACTAGGTTGTTATCATCTTTCAACAACAATCTATTATAAGAAGTGGCAGTATGAGTCAATCTCATTCTGCCACTATAGTATTATCTGAAATAATCAATTCTCTTCATTTTCCTTCTTTGAGTCCTTGTCTGCTTTTATTTTATTTGTAAAATTTTTGAACATTTTAGCCCAGTTGCGGCCATTATCGTTCAGGTATTTTTCGATATTGGTTTTGTGAATTTTAAAAATGACAGAGATAGCTTTCATACTTTTATAATCAACAGATTGTTCACGAGCCAGTTTCAGTTGATTCAGGATGTAGGTTTCTTCCTTTTCGGTCAAATTGGGTACAATTGCTTTATATCCGGCCATAGTGAAAGCAACTTTTCCAATGGTATATTTATCCAGCACTTCCTCAACCTGTTCTTCTGTCAGGTCTTTACGAAGTCCCATCATCAATGCTTCATGCACTGATTTTGGTATGGTTGAATTGGCAATCACTTCTCTTTCCAGGTTGGAAAATGTTTTACCGGTAATAGGATTTATTCCTTCGGGTACTGTCGTATAAAGATGGTTGTTATGCCAATCACGTACGGCTTTGATATGTTTAAAAATCACTGCTTCCACACGTGCTTCTTTTTCCTTGTCGTTAAGTTTCAACAAATCTGTCCAGGTTTCGGCACGTTTTTCCAGATCAATGTCCGAATTGATTATGGCATCCGTTTTTTTGTTGAAAAACTTTTCCACATCATTGAATTCGCGGATGGCATTGGACGGCATATTTTCACCGTTCTCGCCAAAGCTCAACATTGCTTTAACCGGTTCAATAGTTACTTTGCTCTCATCGAGCATGGCTCTGTTTAGTCCGAAATTTTTGATAAAGAAATCATATACAGCTAACCGTTTGTTTATCCCAAAGCTGTGTCCTTCAGTCGGCAAATGCACATTGCTTACATTATCTTTTGCATTATAGAAACCATAAATCCGTTGTAAATATGGATATTCAAGCGTTGGAACAGAAGCTGTCCAGTCTTTACCATCCGAAATCACACAAACCGGTTTTGGAGCAAAGGCGGCCATCATTTCGGCATTGTTTGTGCCACCACAAGCCAGCGTGACAGGCATTCCACTTTCGCACGGGCAACCTCCGTCGAAGTACGAAGACAAACTGGTTGAAGGGCAGGCTGCAGTAAAACGGTCATCGAGGAGCGACAGCAGCACCACTTGCGAGCCTCCGCCCGAACCTCCGTTCACTCCGATTCGTTTCGGGTCAATGTCCTTGCGTGTCATCATGTAATCCAGGATGGTAAGTCCGTTCATAATCTGAACAATATGTGCATTAGAAGTGCGGTGAGCAATCATGGTAACCTGAAGAGTCGATTCGCCCCAGCCGAATAAATCGTAACTGACAATGACAGCTCCCATGCGGGCAAGTGTTCCAAAACGTGCCTGCAGGTCTTTGTTGTATCGCCCGTCGTCCCAATGTCCATTCGGACAAAGGATTAATGCATGTTTCCCTTTCGTAAGCGGGCTGTAAATAGAACCGCAAACGTATAATCCGGGCAATGTTTCGATGGCAAAATTCTGAATAGAATATCCATCATGTTTACGGATTTTAGACAGAATGGGCTTTGCTTTCACTCGCTTAGCCATAACCGGGTCAATCTCTAATTTTTCACGGACTTCTTTTTTCAGGCAGGCTTTGCGTACATTCCATTCGGTGGAGTCTTTGTAAAGTGTATTGAGATAAGCCAGCATTTTAGAGCCATCTTCTGCCGTCCGGCGGGGATATTCATACTCTTTGATTTTATACGTTTTATCGTCCTGTTTTACAAATTTGTAATCAAAGATAGAAAGAACATTGGTGAGTGATTCTTCCACGGAATACGGACGAATGCGGAAGTCGGCATATGGCACCACTTTCCCGACAGTATCCGCATTATATTTCAATGTTACATTAAAACGTGTTCCTATTTCCTGCAAAACCTGTCCGAGTGGTTTGGCAAACTGAGTTTCGTAAGACTGGGAGAAAGAATTTGTAACGAACACTCCTGCCAGTAAAATAATTAATAAGTTCTTTTTCATTTGGATTAATCTGTTTAAAACCCGTTTAGGTTTATGAAATACCAGTTTATTCTGATACCACCTTTTTCCCGTTTATATAAACATCAGTCATTTTTATGTCTTTGCAATTGGTGAAAGTCGGTTTTTGTTTGCTTTTAATATTGATATTGGTTAGTGTGACATCCGTTATCGGTGATTCTTCAAGTCCGTTAATTCTAATCGGAATCAGTACATCCGAAGCAGTTACATTGTTGATATTGATATTCCTGAAAATTGGTGTTCTTTCGCTGAAAGGTTCCGGAGGCATTTTGCTGTATTTTAAATCAAGTACAATGGCTTCCTCTTTGATGTTCCGCATGACGATGTTATCTACCTGAATATTTTCCACCAAACCACCCCGTCCCCGGGTTGATTTTATACGGATTCCCCGGGTTGTACCATCAAAAATGCAATTGCTGATTACTACATTTTTTACACCACCGCTCATTTCGCTGCCAATAACCACACCTCCATGACCGGCTAACATGGTACAGTTGGTGATAGTAATGTCTTCGTCGGGAACATTTAATTTCCTGGCCTGTAAATCCCTCCCACTTTTTAATGTAATGCAATCATCCCCTACCGAAATATGGCAATTGGAAATATGCACATAACGGCAGGATTCGGGATCAATGCCGTCGGTATTGGGCGAAAGAGGATTCAGAATAGTGACCCCGTCAATCGTAACATTTTCACAAAATTCAGGATTGACAGTCCAGAATGGAGAATTTACAATGGTAATCCCTTCTATTCTGATATTTTTACACCTAAGTGGTTGAATAAACGGTGGTCGGAAAAAACGTCGTTGAAAGGAAGAAATATAATCTTCGTTGGTTTCGGCATTTAATGTCTTCACATCATTTGCCTTATCCCACATAGGTTGGTATTTGTTTATATCCCGCACTCCATTAGCTTTCGAATCAACATTTACAAGGTTAAATTCATTCCACCATTTTTTGCCTTGCCCATCTATTTTTCCTTCGCCTTTAATGGTGATGTTTTCCGCATCGACTGCAGACAAGAGAGGTGAGAAACTTTTCATCAAAATGCCTTCGTAACGCATTTCAACGAACGGTAGATAATCATCAAAATTATCGGAAAATAAAAGTGTTGCTCCTGCTTCAAGTTCTATAGTGATATTGCTTTTCAACTTGATGGCACCGGTCAGGTATTTACCGGCAGGAAAGTACAGGGTACCCCCACCATTGGCATTGAGTTTTTCAATGGTTGTGTTTATCAACTCTGTGTTCAACTTTGTTCCGTTCGTATTGGCTCCTGCAACTTGCATATCGACACGTTCGGCGTGAAGGCATAGAACGCTGATTTGTAAAAATGCAATTAAAATAATGAGTGTTTGTTTCATGTTTTTTTTATTTCTAACTTTTCCAAAGTTTAATTTAAAAGTTTAATTAATTCTTGATCACTTTTGTGAATGAATAACTTCCACTTTTCACTTCTCTTGCCTCTGTATCTCCGGGTAAATAAACGTTAGCAGTACAATTCACCGGAACAGATAGTTTCATCGTGAACATATTTTCTTTGTGCTCCCAGTTGACCGAGACTTTTCCGTAAAGCGTTTCATAGGAGGCTTTCACATATTTCATATCGCCAACTGCTTCTGGTTGGATAATTAAGTCCTGAAATCCGGGTTTGTTTATTTGTGTCTTAATTCCTGCCAGCGAAGCAAAAAACCATTCGTCAATCTGACCCATCATAAAGTGGTTCCAGGATGATCCTCTTCTCGGATCCCATTGTTCGGTCAGGGTTGTTGCACCAAACTTGAGCTGAAAGCCGTAACCGGGGGCATCATAATGATTCTGCATCGTGTACATCAAGTCATTCAGGTTATTATCAGCCAAAGTCTGAAATAAATACCGGTTGCCTATATCGCCCGTTGTCAGGCGGTTTCCATGTACTTTAATGTCTTTTACCAGGTTGTTCAGCACTGCCTGTCGATTTTCGGGATCAACAATATTCATATAAACAGCCATTGAATTAGCTGTTTGGCTTCCGGTCCCGTATTGGTTGGTTCCGGCATTGAAATATTTCTCATTTATTGCCAGGCGAACTTCTTCTGCCAGCTTTTGATACCGGTTCCCGTCGAATTTATTCCCTACCATTTTGGCTGCCTTTACCAATAAAGTGAGGTCGTAGTAATAATAATCTGTTGCCACCAACGGAACGGGGGTATTGCGTGAAAAACCTGCACGGAAATTTCCATAATCGTACCAATCGCCCAATCCATACGATAGTATATGATTGGTGGCACGGGTTGTCAGGTAATCGACATAACGGCGCATGTTCCGGTAATAATTTACAATCAATGTGGAATCGCCATAAAAATCATAGTACATCCACGGCAAAATATTCAACGTACTTCCCCACTCGGGTGAGTCACCAAACTCATCAAAACCTTTTTTATTGCCAAATATATTATACATCGGTGCAATGGTTGGTACAATGCCATTCGGAAGTTGCGCATCGGCCATATCCTGCATAATCTTCGGTATAAATGTTGACAAATTGAAATTATACATCAATCCCGGGCCGTTGAGGTGGACTTCTTCGAGCCAACCGAGCTTTTCGCGGTGCGGACAGTCGGTGAAAATGGCCTGCATATTGCTTTCTACTGCTTTTTCAATTAAAACATGGGTTCTATTGAAAATGTCGTTTGAACTTTCGAAAGTGGAGGTATGTTCTGCCGAATTATAAACAAAGCATGATTTTATGTCTTTCAATAAAGGCAGCTTATCCGGATTTTTATCACCCTTCATCACAGCTCCTTCAACTTGTATGTACCTGAAACCGTAGTAGGCAAACCGTGGATGCCAGGTTTCATCGCCTTCGCCTTTCAGCGTGTATTGGTAATAATGCTGCCTTCCGGTTTGATTTTGGTTTGTTGCGCCTTCCGAAGTCAGTGCTTCCGCCACCACAAGCGTTATTTTATTTCCTTTTTTCCCACGAACAGTAATTTCAGGAAAACCAGCCAGGTTCTGACCCATGTCAAGTACAAAAGCCGAAGGATCAATTTTTCGTTTTGTCTTTAACGAAGCGCTGTCGCATTCTGCGGCAGTCAGTTTTTTTCTCGATTTTATACTGTAATACTCCATGATTTTTACGGGAGCTGCCAATTGTGGAACCAGTTTTCCTTTGGGTGCATTCTGGATAACAACAGGCTTCCAGTTCATACTGTTAAATCCGGGCAAATTCCATCCTTTTTGTTCCATCCGGGCATCATAATCTTCGCCACCATAAATGCTGTTGAAGGTAATCGGGCTAAGGGAACATTTCCATGTTTTGTCAGATATGATTTCTTGCGAGGTTCCATCCACGTAATTGATAATCATTTTGATGAATAGCGTAGGAGAGCCAAACGAAACTTTTAACTTACTGTATCTTCCGCCTCCTCCCTGTTGATTGTAAAAGCCGTTTCCAAGTAAAACCCCGGCAACGTTTTCACTCTTTTTTAGTAGTTTGGTAATATCAAAAGTGTTGTAATAAACTGTTTTATCGTAATCGCTCCAAAAGGGTGCAAACTCGGCATCTCCCACTTTAACTCCATTCAATGAAAACTCATAATGTCCTAATCCGCAAATGTAAGCAGTGGCGTCTGTGATTTGTTTTTCTGTTTTAAATGATTTACGAAGGTAAATGCTTTTTTGTGAAAGGGTATCGATTGTTTTCCATACAGCTTTATATTCCGGGGTACCCATTTCGGAACTTAAGAATCGCTCACCGGCAGGAATGTTGGCATTTTCCGTACGGATGGCTCCAATCCATTGTGCATTCAGGAAAGATAATTCCGGAACAATGCGAAATTCACTTTCGTTACTCCAGGCCGAAACCCGATCTTTCTCGTCCCAAACACGAACCCGCCAAAAATATTTTACAACTGGGCTTAGTTTCTTGCCGTAATAGGAGATCAACTGGCTTTGCTTTGATTCAACTTTTCCTGAACTCCAAATTTCTTGGCGAACTCCGGTTATTTCTGATACAATTTCAATTTCGTAGGCTGTTTGCATAGCACCGTTTTCAGCCGACTTCATTTGCCAGCCAAAACGCGGATGTTGCGTATCAACTGCCAAAGGAGAATTGGCATTTTCGCAGGTGAGTTTTGTTATTTCAATGGCGTAGGAAGCGATTGAAAAACATAGAATGAACAATAAGAAAAAGTATTTTTTCATAATTATCATTTCAATACATCAGTGCAAACTACTTTTGACAGTGTATCGGCATGTCCGACTTCTTTTCCGTCAACAAATATACGCAAACCTTTTCCAACATTATAACGACTGCCATCTTTATCCCATACAATGCTCAGGTTATGATTGTGATAACGAACGTTGTCCAGACAAAACCAATTCCATTTTCCTTTCGGAAGAAGCGGATTTACTTCCAACGTGTTGTCCATTCTTGGACGTAATCCAATCAAACCGGTAATGATCAAATCGTTGAAAGTGGAGTGATTGTAGTACCGGCTTCGTTCCTGATCGCCTTTGAGCCAATAGCCCGTAACTTCGTCGAGGTATTCACCCACGTACGGAAGCCCACGGTGATATTGCGATTGAACCAGTTTTTCCAACTGGCTGAAATAGACGCTGTCGTTTGTTATTTTCTGTGGATAATTGTTCATAAAATTAGCCATTGCGGTCAATGTCTGGGCAGTTGCAAAAGGCCAAATGGCACCATCCCATTCACATTTTCCAACACCATGGGTGCGGAAAAAAGGACTCCGGCGTTCGGCAGTTGTGAGTCCGTAAGGAGCCGAAAAACCTCTTTCGTCGGCAACCTGAGTCCATGCACTATCGTATTTTGCAACGCCGGGCATATTGAAATACCAGGGTAAATAGCCAACTTCTTCACGTACATTAGCCAAGGTATCTTTCTTCAGCGTTTCGAAGAAGTTATGTTTTGCATTCCAGAGTTTATTTTCTATTAGCATTTTTAATGTGTCTGCCTTCAATGCATATCTCTTCGAAGCTTCTTCATTTCCGGCTAATGATTCGATGATTGACAAAGCTTTGGCATTTCCATACATGTAACTGTTGATGGTTGGACGTGCATATTGTTTATGGCGTCCGCCACTAATCGTTTCTTCCATGCCGTCCTGAACATCGCCCTGCCAGTAAAGTCCGTTTTTCAGGCGGTGAGTATTCTCCCAACGTGAATATTCCTCTTCCAGGTCTTTGCGCATGCTAAGTAAAAATGTTTTGTCTCCGGTAACCAAAAAACTATTGAAGAGTGCATCGATATTCCACGAGCTGAAATTCATTATTTTTTTCATTGGAGTACCATCATTGCCTCGATACCATGTACGGATTGCCTGGTTCATGTACGTAGTGTCGCGCAACCATCGGCTTTCGTAAATATGATGCCCAATGGCCGAAGCAATCAGGTTGTACTTGTCGGCATAGTTACGGTTTACCAAAAACTCAGTCATAGCGTAACCAACCGGTGTATTTTCAATATGTTTGCGGATTGTCCACCAACGATAATAATACATTTCTTCGAAATTCTGCTGCGGGCATTCGAACAATGGAATATTCTTTTCCATCCATTCACTTGCTTGCGAGTTTGGGATGGCAGCTACAATGTTTTCATCTTCCATTCCGTTGAAATAATCTACGTAATGCTTAAAGTCTGCGAATTTAAGGAATGAAGCAGAAGCATCATTATCCAACGATTCCGTTTTGAAATTGGCAATACGGAAAACGGCCAATGAATCCTGCCCGCCCGCATTCGGCAAGTCATAATCCTGATCAGCAGGTGTTTCTGGAGTGGGGAATTCATTTGTTTCACCGGTACTGAAAGCTATACGTTCGATGCTTGAAACGGGTGCATAAAACAGGCGGATACCCACTTGTTTGCCATTTACCGATACGGTTATGCTACGGTTGGCAACTGATAACCTGACTTCCACATGATATATTTTACCTGCTTCATATTTCATCATTTTAGAGAAACGCGCTCCTCCTTTAGTCCTTAGTTCACCCTGGTTCGTCAGTTCGAGCCGTGAACAGGCAATTCCATTCTTATCCAGAAATTCAATACGAAAAATTCCTTTGTTATTTTGATCAGCCATCATGTCAAAAGAAACATTCAATTCTTTGGTGGCAGGAATTTTCCGAACCACCTTAGCAAAATCAAACGGATCTTTGTCTTTCAAAGTCAGCCAGTTTATCCCTCCTGTTTTTTCGAGGGAAACAGGTGCCCAAAGAGGGGAATAAATGTTCCATTGTGTCAGTTCGGATATCTCAGTATTCTTTTCAAAATTATCATTCGCTTGAGCCGTAGCATTTATTTTTACCGGTACCGGGATGCGTGAAACCCACATATCTTCCTTGTTCATGCTGTAAGCAACCCACAAATCTTTGTCTGGAGGGATGCCGTTTCCTTCCTGGATACCCCGGGTGTATTGCGGACCGTACGATTTATAATTGCCACCGTAACGCATACAGGTAATTTCACCGTGAACAAGGTTCAGGGTTGTATAATTCAGTCCATCCGCCGAAGTGGAAATGGCTAATGGCCAGCGGAATTCAGAAGGATTGTATACTGTGGCATAACTTCCGTCCGACAGGCGTTGACCCCATATTTTAGCATTGCTGGTTACAAAACCTTTGGCTCGTTCTACAGGTTGTGCCCATGTTTTGCCGCCGTCGTCGCTGATTGAAGTCAGTGCGAATTTCCATAAACATGCCACTTTCCCGTCTGGTAAATGGTAATAATTAAATGCTTTATAATCTTTTTTCAACGGAATCAAAGGATCGGTACGATCTGATTCTTCCACCCATTGCATCATGTACAAGGGATTATCCAGGATTTCCTGACAAGCAAGTTTAAACCCTTTGTCTCTGCTTATTGTAAAATTCGGGTAATCTGTATTTTTATTGCTGAAACCATGATTATAATGAATAAAATAAACAGGTCCAAATTTGCCATCTTTTTTGATTTCCCGTACTACCCTTCCGATGCCGTTTCCATCATTCGGATCATCTTTTTTATCAAGTGCCACACCGTAAAATGCCATGGCAATTAACCTGCCTGATTTTGATACGTAGAAACCGACCCGTTGATGCATGACGGCTATCAGGTTTTTGGCAACTCCCAGGTGATCGGGTTTAGTAAATCCGTCAGGGACTTTATATTGAGGAAACAAAACCTGTGGATTTGTCCATTTGTATCCATCAGAAGAGGTTTGTAAAAAAGATTGTGAAGGTGGAACACTTTCGCCAACTTCATCACTGAGATATTCCAGGTAAAATTTCCCGTTCCAGTACGCCAGCATCGGTTGGTGGTTATAGGTCCATCCCTGGCAGTTGGAAGCATCCGGATATTCCCGGTTTGCACGCATGACCTGGATATTATGTACCCCTATTACGGGTGAAAGTTGTCCATCGTGGTATGCAGGAGTCGAAAGTTGGGTGCCTGTATATTGTATTTTGTTTTGAGCCGGTATTTGAATTGCCGCCAAAGAAAATAAAATACAAATAAAGAATAATTGTTTTTTTTTCATTTCTAAAATTATGAGATGGAATACTAAGGTAATTAAAGTACTATTTTATGGTAGAAAGAACTTTGGAAGTTGAATCAGCTTTCAAATTGACGCTCAATTCGTAGGTTTTTATCAGCTTTTCGACAGTCGAAGCAGGAACTTTAATAATTGTACCGTGCTTATGGCCTTTTGGAACTGAAATATTTTTCGAGATATTGGTGTAATGAATAAAATCTTTTGTTTCCACAGCTCCAAATGAGAACTTCTTATATTCATCAAAATATATCAGGTATTTATTTCCGATTTTTTCAACGGTAGGGCCTTCGGAATATCCCGGAGTAAAAGATGAACTTGCTGGAGAATATGGTCCGGTTGGAGATTTTGAAAATGCCACTTTAATATCCCTGTTGGGTCGTGTATTATCTTTAAATACCAAGACATAATCATTTTTATCCCGTTTTACGATGGTAGCATCTATAGAACTGAAGCCAGGATCGTAAAGGAGTTTTGTATCCGAAATGGTTTTAAAGTCTTTGGTAGTGATGTAATATAACCTGTGATTATTGTTTTCATCTTCCTGACCCCTTTTGAACCGATGAGGTACGCATGATGCCCAGACAACCACAAACTCCTGTTTTTCATCATCGTAAAAAATATCCGGAGCCCACACATTCACTGTTGTAGGTTCGTTCTTCATTACCGGTATCAACTGCTCTTTCGACCAATGAATAAGATCTTTTGAGTTCGCATATCCAAAGCCATAATCACCTTTCCAACTGCTTGTCCAAACCAAATGATATGTACCGTCGGGAGTCCGTGTAATAGATGGATCGCGCAAAACATGTTGATTGCCAACTTCAGGCTTTAGCCAAACACCCGGAATATTGTCCCAATGCAATCCATCATAGCTGTATATATAACGAAGCCCCTGATTAGCGGGTTCGTGAAACGAAGTGAATATGAAAACATCTTTCTCTGCACTACAGGACTGGATTACAAAAAGTAACAAAAAAACAGCAGACAACTTAAATATCTTGATCATCAATCTTATAAATTTTATATTAAAAAACACATTTACCTTTGTTTTCACTATGATTGAGAGACGATGAAATGATAAAATAGTACTCATTTCATTCAGTTGTTGTAGGTAACAATATTTTAATATCATGATAACCATATGAAAGATATTTTTTTGAGTACAATAAAACAAATGACGCGTCTAATATGAAACATCAATAATCAAATAATATTAACAAATTAATTTTTTTTATTATGAAAAGAAATTTTACTTATGGAATTTTCCTGTTCTTCCTATTAGGAATAGGGAATTATGTGTCGGCTGCTACAATTACAGCTCTTGCTTCTAACTTACTTACTGATCACAGTTGGGCTACAGCAACCAATTGGGATAGCGGAACTGTTCCTACTTATGCTGATGATGTAGTAATTCCTGCTGGTGATAGTATTTCTGTCACCTCTACTGCGGTGTATTGCCAAAGCCTGACTGTATATGGAACTTTATATACTAATGCTACTTTTGCCGTTAATGGGAATATAACAGTTAACAGTCGTGGTGTATTTAGTTTGAATAGCAATGTGTTTTGTAAGAACATTTACAATTATGGAAAATTCTGGAACTGTAATGCAACTAATAGTGGTTCGAAAGTATTAGGTGTCGGTTTTAATAATGCGGGAACTGCGGCTTCAATTACTGCCAGTACTGACAGTATTACAATCAAAAACGATAGTATATTTGGCTGGTACAGAGCTGCTGCAGTAAGTGGCTCAAAGGGATGTGGATTTTTTGTTGAATATAGCAACCAGGCCAAAGCTGTAAACATCACACACTCTAACGGTTTAACAACTCCATTTGTATTTTCTGTTTGTGGGCTAATGCCTTATAATTATACTTCCGGGTCTGCTACAGCACTTACAACTGCAGCAACTCAAAATCTAAACCTATATATTAATGAATCTATTGCTTTAGTTGCCTCTGCTTCACCTCTGGAATTTTCACTTCAGAATGGCGATGTTTTCAACGGGTATAGCAGGACGTGTACCATTGCCGCACTTGACACGGTATTTGTAGGTGGGTATTTTCATACAAAAGCTGCAGCTCCAGGTGCCTTGCAAGGCAACATGACGTATAACATTAATGGTTGTTTGGATATGGCAGATGCCAACCGTTCAAAGAATGAACTTGATTTATTTACTTCGGCTAATTCCCCTTATGTAGCAATTAATGTTAACAGTGGAGGCACATTGGTTTTTGGAAAAACTGTAAATTTAGTTCAGAGTGTTGCAGGTCAAACTACTGCCATTAATACATTTCCAAATTCAATTGTAAAATTTGGCTACACAACTGCCAATACCGGAATTACTGTGACAAATACCTCATTCCCTGCATCTTTTTACAACTTGACAGTTGCAACAAATACATATAGTGTTACATTACCGTCATCTTTAAGAGTAATAAATGCTTTGACATTGACCTCTGGCAATGTTACTTTGGGAAGTTCTAACTTAACAGCAGGATCAATATCGGGAGGTTCATCAAGTAACTATGTTGTTACAAATGGTACCGGTTCACTTTCTTTGAATGCTGATGCTACTTCAGGAACTCTATTTCCGGTTGGTACTTCAACAGGTTATGCTCCGGTTACAATTATTCCGGCAAGCAATGATACTGTCTCTGCACTGGTTAGTGCAACTCCAACAGGATCATTTACAGGTTATGCCGTAAACCTGAATGAGTGGACATTGACTCCACAAATTGCAACGACTGCAACATTAGCACTTACCCCAACTACTGCTGCTAATATAACTTCTCCTGTTATTTTCTCAGGTATTTTATCAGGAAACTATGCTGCTACAACTTCTGCAGCATTAAGTGGCAGCACTTATACAGCTTCCGGAATTAGTCTGGCAGCAACGACAACTCAGTATGCAACCGGAGGTACATCAACTGCTACAGCTATTGAGTCGGAAATTAATAACAACTTGTTGATTTATTCAGCCAATAACACTCTTGTTGTTAGAAATGCAAAAGTGGGAGTTGTGGTTACAGTTTATGGAGTAACCGGCTCAAAAGTGGCTTCGTCTGTTGTTAATAGCGACAACACAACCATGACTCTTATGCCTGGAGCTTATATTGTTAATGTAGGTTCTACTTCTCAAAAAGTAATTGTCCAGTAAAATTGATAATTAATTTTAATCCGGTCGCCCTGAAACTTATTTTTCGGGGCGACTTTTTTTATGAGAATAGCTTAGTACAAAATAACCTTTAACTCCGTCTATGTTAAAGCTGTGAAATTGAAAATACTCTAAGTAAAGATTCCAAAAAATGAAGAAATGTATCCTGTTTTTTTTCGTAATATTTTCATTAAGTCTAACGCTGAGTGCTCAGAACGGTGGACTTACAAATACCTCCGCAAGTAAATATGCCAAAATGATCAGTACCAATATTGATGCAGTTCATTGGACTAACGGTTTTTGGGCTGAGCGTTATACTATTTTTAAAGACACCATGATTCTTTCGATGTGGAAAACCATTGACAATCCTGATATCAGTCACATGTACCGTAATTTCGAAGTAGCTACAGGTGATATTGAGGGAGATCACTGGGGTCCCCCTTTTCATGATGGTGATTTTTATAAATGGCTCGAAGGGGTGGCTTCGGTATATGCAGTGACTAAAGATCCTAAACTGGACAGTTTGATGGATAAAATCATTGCTGTAATTGTAAAAGTACAACGTGCTGATGGTTATATTCATACGCCTGTAATTATTGCCGAACTACATAAAGGAATTGATTCGCATAAAATTGATAATACTATTGTAGGAACGAAAGTTGGTACGGCAGATAAAGGAGCCTTTAATAACCGTTTGAATTTTGAAACGTATAATCTCGGTCATTTGATGATGGCGGGAATAATTCATAAACGTGCAACAGGTAAAACCACTCTTTTCAATGCGGCTGTAAAAGCAACTGATTTTCTTTGTCATTTTTACGAGACTTCTTCAGCCGAACTGGCGCGTAATGCCATTTGCCCCTCCCATTATATGGGTGTGGTTGAAATGTACCGTGCCACGGGGAATCCGAGGTATCTTGCTTTGGCAAAAAACCTGATCGATATACGCGGAGTAGTTGAGAAAGGAACGGATGACAATCAGGATCGTATTCCCTTTCGCCAGCAAAAACAGGCTATGGGACATGCGGTACGTGCAAATTACCTCTATGCCGGAGTGGCTGATGTATATGCCGAAACAGGAGAAAAAGTATTGTTGGACAACCTGGAAAGCATCTGGACGGACATTACTACCCGCAAAATGTATGTAACCGGGGCGTGTGGGGCGCTTTACGATGGTACTTCACCTGATGGAACAAATTACACTCCTGACAGTATTCAGAAAGTGCATCAGGCCTACGGTCGTGCTTATCAGTTGCCTAATTCCACAGCACATAACGAAACTTGTGCCAATATCGGAAATATGCTGTTCAATTGGCGTATGTTACAGGTTACAGCCGATGCTAAATATGCAGATATTCTCGAAACGGCACTTTACAACAGCGTGTTAAGTGGTGTGAGTTTGGATGGCAAACGTTTTTTCTACACTAATCCGCTGCGAATAAGTAATGATTTTCCGTACAAACTCCGCTGGTCAAAGGAACGTACAGAATATATCAGTTGCTTCTGTTGCCCTCCTAATACAGTACGTACACTTTGCGAAGCGCAGGATTATGCTTACAGTCTGGGCAAGAATTCAGTTTACTGTAATTTGTATGGTGGAAGCCAGCTCGAGACATTGTTAAACGGCAAAGATAGAATCAAACTTACACAAACTACAAATTACCCGTGGGATGGAAATATTAAAATTTTAGTTGAAAAAACACCGGAAAAGGTATTTTCGCTTTTTCTTCGTATTCCAGAATGGTGCGAGAAAGCGACTCTGGCAGTTAACGGCCAAAAAATCGAATCGGAAAATAAAGCAAATTCATATATGGAAATAAACCGTAAATGGAAAAAAGGAGATGTAGTGGAACTGGTGTTGGATATGCCCGTAAAATTATTGGAATCAAATCCATTGGTGGAAGAAACCCGCAACCAGACTTGTGTGAAACGTGGGCCGCTGGTATATTGCCTTGAAGGAATGGATATTCAGGGAGGTAAAAAAATTGATGATGTGATGATACCTGCCGACATAAAATTCACACTTCGAAAAACTCTCATTGATGGAAGTCCTATCGTTGTATTGGATGGAAAAGCACAGCTTGCAAATGAGGAATCATGGAATAACACCTTGTACCGACCAGTGAGTGATTCCGATAAAACGGTAAATATTACGTTGATACCCTATTATGCCTGGGGGAATAGGGGAAAAGCTGAAATGACAGTTTGGATGCCTCTTGCGAGATAATATACAGGAAACTATAACATCAAAGAGTGCGCAGCATCTTTGAGAGTCTTATTTGAACATATAAGAAAACTCTTTTGAGAGCTTTTCACCCCAAAAGGTTTGTCAACACTAAAAGGTTTTCAGCATTAGGATATTACATTATGAAATTAAAACTCATCACATTACTATTACTCCTTTTTACTGCATTGGTTGTCAAAGCCACAGAAATATGGGTTTCACCAACCGGAAATGACCGGGCACCCGGGACAAATGAGGCACCTAAAGCAACATTGGCTTCGGCTATCAGGCAGGCCCGTGAAAATCGAAGACTGAGCACTCCGGGAATAGGAACAGGAATTCAGATTATGATAAAAGGGGGAGTATATTCCCTTTACGAGCCACTTTTTATTCGTCCTGAAGACAGCGGAACAACCCAGTATCCGACTATTATTCAGGGAGTGGAAGGAGAAAAAGTTTCCATCAGCGGTGGAGTGAAGATAACCAACTGGAAAAAATCGGGTAAATTTTGGGTATCTGACGTTCCTACGTTTAATGGCCGTCCACTGGATTTCCGCCAATTGTGGGTAAACGGACGAAAAGCAGTGCGTGCCCGTGATGTTGTTGATTTTGAAAAGATGTACCGAATCATAAATAACGATCCTGTCAATGAAATTCTTTGGGTACCTACAGTTGCAGTGAAGTCTATTTTGAAAGCTCCATATGCCGAAATGGTATTACATGAAATGTGGTGCATTGCCAACCTGCGCATCAAGTCAATAGAGGTACATGGAGATTCGGCTGCCATACGTTTTCATAATCCTGAGAGCCGTCTGCAATTTGAACATCCTTGGCCGAGACCTATGATAGCACCGGGATTGAATTCACCCTTTTACCTGACAAATGCAATGGAGCTGCTCGATCAACAGGGTGAATGGTATCACGATATCAATACCCATAAACTTTATTACTATCCATTTACCGGCGAAAAAATCAAACAAGCAGAAGCGATTGTTCCGGCTCTTGAAACTCTGCTAATAGTGGAAGGAACTCCCGATCGTCCGGTAGAAAACATTGTATTCAAAAATATAAATTTCAATTATACAACCTGGATGCGTCCGTCGGAGAAAGGGCATGTGCCTTTGCAGGCAGGAATGTTCCTGACTGATGCCTATACTTTGAAACCTAAAATGATCCGTGATGATAATAATCACAAACTGGATAATCAGGCATGGTTGGGACGCCCGGCATCGGCAGTCCAGGTTTCAGATGCCAACAAGATCGATTTCAGGAACTGCAGGTTCGAGCACATTGGATCTACTGCATTAGATTATATTGCCGGAGATAAAGCAGGAACAGTTGAGGGCTGTATTTTCCGTGATATCGCAGGTAACGGGCTTGTGATCGGAGGCTTTTCTCCTCCGGCTCAGGAAGTACATTTAACCTATGATCCTGCTGACAACCGTGAAGTTTGCAGTTATCAGCATATCACGAATAATTACTTTACTGACGTAACAAACGAAGACTGGGGATGTGTGGCAATCTGTGCCGGATATGTCAGAAATATCAACATTGAACACAATGAGATTAGTGATGTGTCGTATACAGGTATCAGCCTGGGATGGGGATGGAACCAAACTGTGAATTGCATGCGCAATAACCGCGTTTACGCAAATAATATTTTCCATTATGCCAAACATATGTATGATGTAGCTGGAATATACACGTTAGGAGTTCAACCCAAAACGGTCATTTCCGAAAATTACATTCATGATATTTACAAACCCGGTTATGTACACGACCCCGATCATTGGTATTATTTGTATACGGATGAAGGATCTTCTTTCATTACAATAAAAAACAACTGGACAGAAGGAGAAAAGTTTCTAAGGAATGCAAACGGTCCCGGCAATACGTGGGAAAACAATGGGCCTATGGTGAACGACAGCATAAAATCGAATGCGGGAATCAGTCGCTCATTTCTTTATTTGAAAAATTAAACTAAAAACTGATCTGATAATATGTTGAAAATAGCTATTCTGGGGTTGGGAGAAGGCAGGAGTACAATGTCTGCGGCTTTAAAAAGCTCAAAACTGGACTTGATTAAAGTTTGTGACAGGAATGAAGAACTTTGCAAACAAAGGGCAAAAGAATTTGATTTTCATTCATATACTTTAAACTACGAAGATCTTTTAACTGATCCTGAAATAGATATTATCGCAATTTATACACCTGACCATCTTCATGCAGACCATATTAAACAAGCATTGCTTCACGGGAAACATGTGGTTTGTACCAAGCCTTTTATAGATGATCTGTCAAAAGCAAAAGAGTTGTTGGAACTGAGCGAGAAAACCGGTAAAAAAGTTTTTATTGGTCAGAGTTCAAGATTTTTTGAACCGGCAAAAAGGCAAAGAGATGATTTCGAGAACGGCGTAATTGGCGATTTAATTACGATTGAAGCTCATTACAATGCCGACCATCGTTGGTTTTTAGCTAAAGAATGGTCGTTACTTCAGTCATTTAAATGGCTTTACGGCGGATTAAGTCATCCTGTCGATTTTATAAGATGGTATTTACCCGATATTGAAGAAGTAATGGGTTATGGCATGATTAGCAGCAATGGAAAAAATGCAGGACTAAAAAATGAGGATACAATGCACTTTATTTTTAAAGCAACTGATGGAAGAATTGCCAGGGTGAGTGGAGTTTATACTTCTCCAACACAACCGGCACAAAGAGAAAGTGAAATGAGTTGTATATTAAGAGGAACAACAGGCGCAAGCCAGGCCGATTATCATGAGCTACGGTATGCAGTCACCACCAAAGACGGTGAAGAAAAAATCATCACCTGGGGTGCTGACACGCTCAATCATTATTTTCGTTTCGAAGGGCAAAGTCATCATGCAGGTGAATATCAAAATTACCTGGAGTATTTTGCTGATAGTATCGAGCAGGATTTTATTGCTTATCCAAATCTGGAAGAAGGAATTGGCACAGTTGCACTGTTACAGGCAATGGATAGGTCATTAAAAACAGGGTGCCCCGTAAAAACAGCTGACATTTTAGCTGAGTTTAATCTTAAGACCTTGAAAATATAAATCGAAAAGCCCCCTCAAAATATGACCAAAATATTCTTACGCTAGTGATGACCGGCCTTTATAGCGTATTTATCTGACATTAATTTTTATCAATCATGAAAAAAATATATAACTCTAAAAGTATCCTTCTCACTCTCGCATTCGCATTTGGATTCTTAATTCAAAGTGTTTCTGTATATGCTCAAAAGAAAACAAGCTGGATCTGGTATCCGGGAGATTACGAAATATGGCTGGGGAACCAAATGAATAACCGCCGTACCGAACGGGGTGCCTTTTTCCCTCCATTCTGGAAAATGGACAGTCATTACGTGTTGGTGGAATTCAGTAAAAAGATTGATTTAACTGCTCCCGAAGAAATAGAAATTGCTGTAGAAGGCAAATTTAATATTAAATTGGATGGTAAACTGCAATTCGGTATGCCTAAAAAATTCCTGTTGCCTGCCGGGAAACACAATCTGAACATAAAAGTCTGGAATCAGGCTACACCACCGGCTATTTTTATAAATGGTAAAACAATAAAATCAGATAGCTCGTGGAAAGTTACTTACGAGGATAAGGAATGGATTGATGCAAGCGGAAAAGCCAGCGATACATCGGCTACCATTTACATGGATGCCGAAAGCTGGAGTGATTTCAATACAGCAGACAAACTCCCTTCTCAATATAAACTGTCGACTGAAGTTCAACAGCCTGTAAAACTTGAAACAGTTCCGGGAGGGGAATTGATAGATTTTGGAAAAGAGACATTCGGGTATATTCAGTTCCATAATCTGACAGGAAACGGAACAGTCAATATTTATTATGGTGAGAGTAAGGAAGAAGCATTGGACACAAAGTATTGCGAAACGCTTGACAGGTTATCGGTAAATGGTAATTCAGTAACCGACGAAGCGTTGGCAGAAACAAAGAAGCTGGCTGACACTTATACGCTTGGTAATAGCAAGGCTTTCCGTTACGTGTATATTACTAAAGATGCCGGGGTGAATTACAACAATGTGAACATGTTATATGAGTATAAACCCGAAAACCGCCGTGGTTCGTTTAAATGTAACGACGACGAAGTAAACCAAATATGGAATGTTGGTGCTTACACCATGCAACTTACTACCCGTGAATTTTTTATCGACGGAATAAAACGCGACCGTTGGACATGGAGTGGAGATGCCATACAGAGTTACCTGATGAATTTCTACCTGTTTTTTGATGAACAAACGGTCAAAAATACCATTTGGTCCTTGCGTGGAAAAGATCCGGTAACGAGCCATACCAATACCATTATGGATTACACTTTTTATTGGTTCCTGTCCATTTACGATTATTATATGTATACCGGCGACCATCATTTTATCGAACAGGTTTATCCACGCATGCAAACCATGATGGATTATGTGCTGGGTCGCACAGATAAAAACGGTATGGTGGAAGGCCAGACCGGCGACTGGGTTTTTGTGGATTGGGCGGATGGATATATGGACAAACACGGCGAACTGTCATACGAACAGGTGCTGTTCTGTAAAAGCTTAGAAACAATGGCTCTTTGTGCTAAACTGGCCAGCAATGAAGCTGATAAAACCAAATATGATAACCTGGCAACTTCACTTCGAAGCAAGTTGGTTCCTGATTTCTGGGACGATACCAAACAAGCTCTTGTACACAATCGCATTAACGGAAAAAAGCAATCGCAAGTTACCAGATATTCTAATATGTTTGCCGTTTTCTTCAACTATTTGCCTCTCGAAAAACAACAGCTCATCAAAAAATCGGTGTTAATGAACGACTCGGTGATGAAAATATCAACTCCTTACATGCGTTTCTACGAACTGGAGGCACTTTGCACCATGGGCGAACAAAAACAGGTAATGAAAGAAATGAAAGATTATTGGGGCGGAATGATTCGAGAAGGTGCCACAACTTTCTGGGAAAAATACAATCCTACCGACAAAGGAGTACAACATCTGACTATGTACGGACGGCCTTACGGTAAAAGCCTTTGTCATGCCTGGGGAGCCAGTCCTGTTTACTTGTTAGGAAAATACTATTTGGGCATTCAACCGGTAAAAGCCGGATACAGTGAATTTTCCATCACTCCAAACCTCGGTGGACTGAAATGGATGGAAGGTACGGTTCCGACGCCCCGGGGGGAAATCAAACTTTATATAAACGAAAAGACCATCAAGGTAAAAGCTACCGAAGGTAAAGGTTATTTAAATTTCATCAGTAGTTCAAAACCGAAAACCAATGTTGGAGTGATTGAAAAGTTGAAAGATCATAATTATCGACTATTGATAGACACAAAAGAAGAAATATTGATTACTTATTCTGATAAACATTAAATCTATGAATTTAAAAAATAATTCCCGGTTGGGGAATAAAATGTTACCGGTCGACATTGTGTTGTTACCGGAATGGTGGAACAAAAACGAAGCAATTACCTTCGATCGTGATTTCTTTTATCATCCATTTAAAAGAGTAGAAGAAGAACAACACATGGAAAAAGCGTTGTACGATCGATGGGGAAAGTTCGGGTTGGGACAGCATAAAGATCATGTCCGTCCCGAAATTGGTGCTGTTCATTTGGCTGCCGGATATTTGCTTTCTGAAATGATGGGCTGTGAAGTGAATTATTCGGAAGCACATCCTCCTCAGGTTATGGCTGCTCATCAGGGATTAACCTCTATCAATATTGACAATGCATTTAAATCTGTGGCGTTTCAAGAAGTAAAAAATTTAGCTGATTCGCTTAAAAAGAAATACGGATACGTTACCGGTGACATTAATTGGGGCGGTATCCTGAATATTGCGATGGATCTGCATGGTGAGGATATTTTTGTGGATATGATGTTATCGCCTGAAGAGGTGAAAAATTATTTCGCCGGAATTGCTTCAGTTATTGAAAAGTTTACTTCGTTTATGCTAACAGAAACCGGTTCGACATCCATTTCGGTAAACCGCGGTGTACGTCACCTTCAAAAGCCTGTATTACTGCATTCAGAATGCTCTCACACGATGATTTCGGCGGAAGATTATGAAACTTTTCTGTTGCCGTTTGATCAGGAATGGAGCAAAAAACGACCGTTTGGCATTCATTACTGTGGACCCGATCCTCACCGTATGGCAGCTAGTTTTGCTAAAATTCCGCATCTCGATTACCTCGATTTAGGTTGGGGAGGTGATGTAAAAATCCTGAGAGAATATTTGCCAGACACGTTCTTTAATATTCGTCTTAGCCCGATAGAAATGGCAAAACAGTCACACCTTGAAATCCGGGAAACAATCTGCCGTTTAGTCCACGATTCCGGAGATCCTTATCTGACAGGCGTTTGCTGCATTAACATGGATGATTCGGTTTCTGATGACCGCATCGATGTCATTTTTAAAACAGTGGAAGAGTTGAAAAAGGAGTATTCAGCAAAATAGTATCATGACACAAAAGTTTAACAATCAACTGGCTGATTCCCAAGCCACACAGGTTTTGCCGATAAAACCGGAAAACTTCAATTTCGAATCGTACGAATCGTATGCTGCCGTATTAAATCAAACTTGCACCAAATTCCGGCAACAGAAATCGGGTGTTGTTGTATACCGTAGAATGCGCGTTGGCGAGTGCTTTTCCTTCGGGTGCAAAGATATGAAACATTCGCTCGAACTTCAACTCGGTGCGCTTGAAAAGAGCATGCTTTTCAAGGCGGATGTCCCGAACTTTTTAGAGCCATGGTACGGTATTGGCACTGTAGCAAGCGCTTTTGGTGGGGATTACATTTGGTATGAAGGAAATGCACCTGCCCTGAAACCCCGGTTTCAGACAATTGATGAAGTGCTGACCTGTATACCTCAGGAAATTGCACAAACAAACATTGGCCACCAGACATTGAATATGATTGAGTACTTTATGGATCAAACCAAAGGTCGGTTGCCCGTTTCACTAACCGATACTCAATCACCGCTAAACATAACCGGTCATTTGTATCCGCTCAATCAGTTCTTTATGGATACGATGATTGAACCTGAAAAAGTAATGCAACTTTTCGATTTGTTGGCGGATTTGTCAATACGCTTTAATCAGCAACAAATAAAATTGATTGGCAACGCATTGGCTTCGCCCGGTCATGGATTTGCTTCTTCTACAAAATGGCAAGGGCTGGGCATGAGCGACGACAATGCCATCATGATTTCACCCGATCAATACCTAGAAATGGCTTCGCCATCTGCTAATAAAATCTGTGCCTCGCTTGGTGGCCCTGCTTTTCATTCATGTGGCGACTGGTCGGGCTGGGTAGAAGCTGTTCTCAAAATAAAAGGACTGAAGATGGCCGATGGTGCATTTTCATTACAAACTGATCCGGGAGCAACCGATAATCCGGGTGCTTTTCATAGCTTTGCCAACACAGGGATTGTATTAAATGCCCGTATTGTCGGTAATTTAAAAACCATTCGTGAACAGGTTTCGCGTCTGTGGGTACCGGGAATGAAATTAGTGGTAGTTACTTACTGTGAATCACCTGCCGAACAGGAAGAAGCATACCAGCTAATCCACGAACTATGTCAGTAAAAATCGGGAATTACCGATGGCGAATTGTTGTGTTGCTTTTTTTTGCCACCACTATCAATTATGTCGACCGTCAGGTGTTGGGAATTCTGGCACCACAACTGCAGTTGCAATTTGGTTGGACCGAATCGGATTATGGTTTTATTATCATGGCATTTCAGGCTGCTTATGCAATCGGCCTTATTTCGACAGGTACTTTGCTCGATAAAATTGGCACACGTCTGGGTTTTATCATTTCCATTTCACTGTTAAGTTTGGCAGGAATGGCCCATGCGGCTGTGCGAACTGTTTTCTCATTTTCAATAGTTCGTTTTGGACTTGGCATAGGAGCATCTGCCAATTTCCCGGCAGCAATTAAAACAGTAGCTGAATGGTTTCCTAAAAAAGAACGGGCGTTAGCTACCGGAATTTTAAATTCAGGATCTAATCTTGGAGCAATCCTTTGCCCTTTGATTATTCCCATTATTGCCCTGAAATTTGGTTGGCATTGGGCATTTATAGTAACAGGAGGGTTGGGTTTTGTGTGGTTACTGTTTTGGATTCCTATGTATCGAAAACCTGAATCTGAAATGCGACTGAAGGACACTGAACGCAAGTATATTTTGCAGGATGATTTGGAACCAGAAACAAAAAGGCTTCCATGGAAATCAATCATATCATACAAACAAACCTGGGGAATTTGCCTGGCGCGGTTTCTAACCGATCCAATCTGGTGGTTTTTCCTGTATTGGCTGCCTAAATTTTTGAACTCAAATTACCATATCGACCTGACCAAAATAGGTTTACCGCTTATTATTATTTATGTTGTTTCAATGGGAGGATCAATTTTTGGCGGTTGGATGTCGTCTTTTCTTATTAAACGAGGAAAAGATCCGTTAGCTGCCAGGAAAAAAACCATCTTTTTTATGGCTTTGCTTGTAATCCCTATTTTCCTTACCACGTTTACAACGAATGTATGGTTCGCCGTAATGCTTATCTCCATGGCAACTTTTGCCCATCAAGGCTTTGCGGCAAATATTTTCACCATTGTTTCTGATATTTATCCTAAAAATGCTGTTGGTTCGGTAACCGGACTTTCAGGTTTTGCCGGGGCAATCGGTGGTGTTTTATTTGCTGGCTTTGTAGGGTTAATTCTTCAAATTACAGGTAGTTATTATATAGTTTTCGCCATTGCCAGTCTGGCATATTTGTTATGCTGGTTGTCTCTCTACCTTTTAGTTCCCAATCATCAGAAAATACAAATTCAATAGAATCAATAAAAGAATGAAGGAATCTCTTAAACAATTTGTCTGATTAAAAAGTAATATGGTGGTTTTATGTAGGAATGAAATTGAGTACAGACGGGTGTTTTAAACGTCCTTCTTATGTTGTTTTTAGGTTAAATATCAGTTTTTTTATTATGAAATTTATAAGTTTAGTTCTTCTTTTTGTATTGACCTTTTTTAAAACAGGGTTCAGTGAAACTATTAATATCATTCATTCGCCCGCAGCCTCCAACAGAGTTATGTTTGCGGCTGAAATACTGAACAAATCGCTCAGTGCTGTCAACTATACTGTCAATGCGAAAACAGGACTGACTAAATTCTCCGGAAGTGAAAAAAATATCATTCTGATTGAAGCTAATGATCCAAATGCAGCAACTTTCCTGTCGAAACAAAAGATACATATTCCCGATTCGTTAAAGAAAGAAGGGTTTCATATTTCAACCACAGGAAATATTACATTAATTTATGGTGCTGATGGATCGGGTGTGATTTACGGCTGTCGCGAATTGATTGACAGGTTGCATAATAATAAGAAACTGGATCTGCCTGCTTCATTTACCGATGCTCCCGAAATGGTCATGCGAGGTACTTGTATTGGTATGCAAAAGACTACTTACCTTCCTGGTCGATCTGTTTACGAATATCCATATACTCCTGAAACCTTTCCATGGTTTTATGATAAAAAACAATGGATTGAATACCTTGATATGTTGGTTTCCAACCGGATGAACTCACTTTACCTCTGGAGCGGACATCCTTTTGCTTCGCTGGTTCGATTGAAAGAATATCCTTTTGCTATGGAAGTGAGTAATGAAACTTTTAAAAAGAATGAAGAAATATATACCTTCCTTACAAAAGAAGCTGACAAAAGAGGCATTTTTGTGATTCAAATGTTTTATAATATCATTGTATCCAAGCCATTTGCCGAACATTATGGTATTAAAACCCAGGATCGAAACAGGCCAATAACGCCTTTAATAAGCGATTATACCCGAAAAAGTATTGCCGCATTTGTAGAAAAATACCCGAATGTCGGTTTGTTAATCACCTTGGGTGAAGCCATGGATACGAATGAAGATGATGTAAATTGGTTTACAAAAACGATTATTCCCGGCGTAAAAGATGGACTGAAAGCATTGGGGCGTTCCGATGAGCCGCCTATTATTCTTCGTTCTCACGATACGGACGCGAAAATGGATATTGAAGCCGCAAAGCCATTGTATAAAAATTTATACACAATGAGTAAATATACCGGTGAAAGTCTTACTACTTATCAACCGGGAGGCCCGTGGTCGCAAACCGATCGCGATCTAAGTAAACTTGGAGCAGTGCATATCAGCAATGTGCATATCCTGGCTAACCTGGAACCATGGCGTTACGGTTCTCCCGATTTTATCCAAAAAACTGTAAATGCAATGCATGACGTGAAAGATGCCAATGGGTTGCATTTGTATCCGCAAGCATCATTTTGGGATTATCCATACACCGCCGATAAACTGGCAGATGGAAGCCGGTTAAAACAAATCGACCGCGATTGGATCTGGTACAAAGCCTGGGCACGCTATGCATGGAATTGTCATCGCGACCGGAATGACGAAATCAAATATTGGGACCAGCAATTGGGCGATTATTATGGAATCAACGCCAGCGACGCTCGGAAAATACAGGAAGCATACGATCAGTCGGGTGAAATCGCTCCTAAATTAATCCGCCGTTTCGGAATTACGGAAGGGAACAGACAAACTTTGCTGCTCGGTATGTTTATGAGCCAGTTGGTAAATCCATACAAGTATAAAATTTACCCCGGTTTTTACGAAAGTTGTGGTCCTGCCGGTGAGAAATTAGTTGAATACGTCGAGAAAGAATGGAAGCACGAACCGCATGTGGGTGAATTGCCACTCGATATTGTAGCACAGGTTGTATCACACGGTGATAAGGCTGTAGCTGCAATCGATTCAGTGGAAGGAAAAGTGACCAAAAATAAGGCCGAATTTGAGCGGCTGCGCAATGATATGCACTGTTACCGCCAGTTTGCGTACTTCTTTGAAAACAAAGTAAAAGCAGCAGAACTTGTGCTTGATTATCAGTGGGGAAAGGACATTAAGAATCTGGATGCAGCAGTTCCGTTTCTTGAAAAAAGTCTGAATCACTACAATAAACTGGTTGATTTGACCAAAGATCATTATCTTTACGCTAACAGTATGCAAACTTCACAGCGTCGCATTCCGATTGGTGGCGATAACGGGAAAAATAAAACCTGGGCTGAAATGTTAGTACACTACCAACAGGAGTTTAAGAACTTCCAAAACAACCTTGTTTTGTTGAAAACAAAACTGAACGGAAAAATACTAAAGCCGGTTATCATTTCAGCTTTTCCGGTTGCAAATGTAAAGCTAATCAGTATCTTTCCTACCGTGAAACTTGCTCCCGGAATTTCATTATACAGCGATGTCGAATCGGATGTGGAAAGCATTGCACCCGAACTCAGAGGACTGAATGCTTGTTTGTTGAACTCCGGAGTTCAGTCTAAGAAAGGAACAACGATCGAATTTAATAATACAGAACCCGTAAAATTATTGATTGGATTTTTCCGCGACGACCAAAAAAAATATGCAAAAGCTCCTACTCTGGAAACTGATGCTGCCGCCAACTTATACGGACAAGCTGATCCTGTTTTGACTAACGCTTTGCAGGTTGATGATTTACCTGCGGTTAATGTACATGCTTACAGCTTCAAAGCCGGTGAAAATAAACTTCTTTTGCCGAAAGGTTTATGTTTGGTTTTGGGCTTCACAACAGGTAATATCAAAAATAGAAATGCAGGATTAGTTGGCTCAGGAGATGAAGAAACCATGGATTGGTTGTTTTATTAAAATGCTCCATTGCTAAGGAATAATATTCAGGGATTCAAATAATAATTGTAAACAGAACTAACTTAGTTTCCCATTAGGGAATAGGGGTTATGAAAAAAATATATATACTTTTCATTCTTTTTATTTCAACGGCTTTATCCGCTCAGGAAGTTTCACAAGCCAAAATGGCTGAAATTTACGAACAGGTAAAAACACCATATAAATACGGATTGGTGATGGCACCATCCACCAATAATTACAAAATAGATTGTCCTACTGTTTTTCGAAAAGGTGATAAATGGTATATGACTTACCTCGTTTACAACGGGAAATTGGGAAATGACGGTCGTGGATACGAAACATGGCTGGCCGAAAGCGATAATTTGCTGGAGTGGAAAACAAAAGGACGCTTACTTTCATTTCGCGAAGGAACGTGGGATATGAATCAACGCGGCGGTTACCCGGCTTTGACCGATATGCAATGGGGTGGAAGTTATGCATTGCAGCCTTATAAAGGCAAATACTGGATGACGTATATAGGAGGTGCTTCAGCTGGTTACGAATCAGGCCCGTTGAAAATCGGGTTGGCTTACACTCCCGAAAAAGACCTTACAAAAGCTGAGGAATGGAAAGCTCTTCCAAAACCAATTCTGGCTCCAGAAGATAAAGATCATCAATGGTTTGAGAATATTACACAGTATAAAAGTACTGTGTATTGGGACAAGAAGAAAACACTGGGAGCCCAGTTTGTCATGTTTTACAATGCTGCCGGAATAAATCCTGCCAATAAAGTAAAGGCTGAAAGAATTGGAATTGCACTTTCCAACGACATGATTCACTGGAAACGTTATCCGGGAAACCCTGTTTTTGCACACGAAGAAAGCAGGATTACAGGTGATGCACATATTCAGAAAATAGGCAACGTATATGTCATGTTTTATTTCTCGGCTTTTCGAACCGACCGTAAATACAAGGCTTTCAATACTTTTGCATGCAGCTACGATTTAATCCATTGGTACGACTGGAAAGGCGATGATTTGATTTTTCCTTCAAAAAAATACGACGATTTATTTGCTCATAAAAGTTATCTGATTAATTACAAGGGAGTTGTTTATCATTTCTATTGCGCAGTAGATAAATTTAATCAACGGGGAATTGCCGTTGCCACCAGTAAACCGATGGGTCGTTCGACAGTAAATTTTCCGGCGCCTGATGTAAAAGAACGTCGAACCATCCTCAACCTTAACGACGGTTGGAAAACTTGGATGAAAGGCGATACACTGAAAGTAAATATTCCCCATAACTGGGACGATTATTACGGTTACCGTCAACTGACACATGGAAACCTGCATGGAACAGCAACTTATTCAAAGACTTTTACAGCACCTAATGCCGGTACATATAAAGAATATTTCCTCCGTTTCGAAGGTGTTGGAACGTACGCAACAGTAATTTTGAATGGCAGAAATTTCGGACGATTCCTGAGTGGAAGAACCACTTTTACTCTCGATGTAACTGACGCTATAAAACCGGGCCAATCGAACCACCTGACTGTAATAGCCGAACATCCTGCCATGATTTCGGATATGCCGTGGGTTTGTGGAGGTTGTTCTTCGGAATGGGGTTTTAGCGAAGGTTCACAGCCGTTGGGCATTTTCCGTCCGGTGGTGTTGGAAGTGACCGATAATATTCGTATCGAACCTTTTGGAGTTCATATCTGGAACAATTTAAAAGCCGATTCAGTATTTATTGAAACCGAAATAAAAAATTATTCAAAAGAAGCTGCCAAAATTGAAGTCGTGAATAAGTTGAATAACGATGATGGCATTGAAGTTTTCCGTCTGGATGAAAAAATCATGCTGGAAGCCGGAGAAACAGAAATAGTTAAGCAATCGTCACCAATAACAAATCCGAAACTTTGGAGTACCAAAAATCCGTATTTGTACAAACTTGCTTCGATGATTAAACGGGAAGACAAAACTACCGACGAAATCCCGACCGAATTCGGAATCCGCACAATCAGCTGGCCTCTGAAACGCAACGATGGCGACGGTCGTTTTTATCTGAACGGAAAACCGGTCTTCATAAACGGTGTTTGTGAATATGAGCATCAGTTTGGTCAATCTCATGCATTTAGTAATGAGCAAATAGCATCTCGTGTAAAGCAAATTGAATCTGCCGGATTCAATGCCGTTCGGGATGCGCATCAACCACACAATCTGCTATATCAAAAATATTGGGACGAAGATGGAATTCTTTTCTGGCCACAGTTTTCGGCACATATCTGGTACGATACACCCGAATTCCGTGCCAATTTCAAAACATTACTCCGCCAATGGGTGAAAGAACGCCGCAATTCACCGTCGGTAATCATGTGGGGATTGCAGAACGAAAGTGTGTTGCCCAAAGATTTTGTCCGCGAATGCAGCGATATTATCCGTGAAATGGATCCCACTACAGCTACCATGCGTGTGATTACGACCTGTAACGGAGGTGAAGGAACCGATTGGAACGTGGTTCAGAACTGGAGCGGAACATATGGTGGAAATATTGAAAATTATGGTCATGAGCTGGCGCAACCCAATCAATTGCTCAACGGCGAATATGGTGCATGGCGGAGCATAGGATTTCATACCGAGCCTACGGCATTCGATGCCAATGGTAAATGGAGTGAAAACAGGATGTGCCAATTGTTGGAGATAAAAATACGGTTGGCCGAGCAGGTAAAAGATAGTGTTTGCGGACAATTTATGTGGGTTTTCAATTCGCACGATAATCCCGGGCGCCGGCAACCTGACGAGGGCTACCGCATGATTGATAAAGTGGGACCGTTCAATTACAAAGGATTGGTTACACCCTGGGACGAACCGACGGATGCTTATTATATGTACCGGGCCAATTATGTTCCGGCAAAGAACGACCCAATGGTTTATCTCGTATCCCATACCTGGCCTGATCGTTTTGCTAAACGCAGCCGTGCAACAGTAGAAGCTTACAGCAATTGTGACAGCGTAAAACTGTATAACGATGCTACCAATGAAAACTACATGGGTCTTAAAAAGAATAATGGTATTGGGACACATTTCAAATGGGAAAACAGGGATGTGCGGTATAATGTGCTTCGTGCTGTCGGATATTTTGGAGGGAAACCTGTCGCTGAAGATGTAATCGTTTTGAATAACCTGGAAAGAGCACCACATTTCGATGCTCTTTATGCCGGTTCAAAACCAATGTTGAAGGGCGAACCAGGTTATAATTATATCTATCGCGTCAATTGCGGAGGTGATGCTTACTTCGACGGGTTCGGACAAAATTGGGCAAAAGACGATACGGTATTTTCACAATCGTGGGCTGCCGGTTTTAAAGGACTAAATCCGTTTTTGGGTAGTCAGCGTGTTACTTACGATCCTATTAAAGGGGTTCGTGATTGGTCATTGTTTGGTCATTTCCGTTTTGGACGTCATAAACTAAGTTACAATTTTCCAGTTCCTGATGGCAGTTACCGTGTGGAACTCTACTTCACCGAACCCTGGCATGGAACAGGTGGCGGCATTGGCACCGATTGTGAAGGATTACGCATTTTCGATGTGGCTGTTAATGATTCGGTGGTATTGAAAGACTTGGATATCTGGGCTGAAGCCGGTCATGCAGGTGCCCTGAAAAAGGTTGTTTATGCCAATGTGAAAAATGGGAACCTTAAAATTTCATTCCCCGAAGTGAAAGCCGGACAAGCTGTTATTTCTGCAATCGCAATTGCTTCAACAAATATGTCTGTCAAACCTGTTCTACATCAGGAAACTTCATGGTCATGGTCGGCAGCCGACAAAAATGTGTTTGAGAAGACGCTAAAGGAAATGCTTCCCGAAGATAAAAATGCCCGTTTAAGTACAATTTATGAAGCTAAAGAAGCTGGTTTGAAAGGCAAATATGAAAAAGTAATTATCAAAGACAAGGTAGGAGTTAAATTTGGAAAAGGTACAACAAATGCTATTCAATGGAATATATCCACAGGATTGGCCCAAGTTTATTCACTCCGTTTTAATTATATCAATTCAACAGGGAAAATACTGCACCTAAGAATACAATTTATTGCCTCAGACGGTACCCTCCTGAAGGATGATGCAATAACTTTCCCCAACACCCCCGACAAATGGCGCACAATCAGTACCACCACAGGCACCTTTGTTAACGCCGGCCATTACAAGGTGATTCTTTCGGCACCAGATATGAAAGGACTAAGTTTTGAATCACTCATTGTACAATAAACTTTTTACTTTTGCAGATCCTCAATTTGTAACCTGTGAATTATGCTTTTATATCTTTAGTTATAAATTTATGATATAATATCCAGGCAGAAAGTACATGTTGGACATTATCAATTTGAATGATATCAGCATTTTTCTTTGCATTCATCGTATTCCAATTTGCACTGTTAGGCAACCCGCCTATTGCATCACCTTCCCTTATTTGTGCCTTTTCCAGAAACTCATTCATTGCTTTTAGCGATTTAAATACTTTTATTTTCAAATCTTTATCATCTATGATTTGGTAAACTGCTATTAAACCTTCCATTTTAGTACCAATACTACACGGACGGATATTCCCTTTTAAAGAACCATAGTATAGGTCCGTACTATCCATATTTTGTTGATAAATTATTGAGTTTGCCATTTGTTCGGCATGTTTTTCCAATAACAACCGTTCATCATTACTTAATGTATTCTCCTTTATCGAAAATAATTTCCAGGTGGCAAGCATTGCCCAATGATCAAATTCAACATTTATACCCAACTCTTTTCTTTTTTGAGATAAGTATAAAAGTGCTTTCTTGGCCGACAATACCCATTTCTTATCCGGTAATAAGTCATTTAAATATAAAAGCCCCATGGCTGCCTCTCCGGGATAATACAAGGATAATGAAAGAGTATCAATCATATTTTCATGAACCAAATACTTAGGCGCATAATTTCCATCAGGTCTTTGCATAGACACTATAAATCCAGCTAAACCGGTTAAAACTTTTTTTTCAATCAATCTTTCAGGATAAAGATTGGACAATGAAATAAGTGCTAAACCGCTTCCACCTAATTTTGCGGTTCCATCATCTTTTACCCCCTCTTCTTTCTTTGATATAACTGCGTATTGGTCATTATTAATGCAACGGACATAATTCTTAACGAAATAAGCGGAAGCAATTAACCGCTGTTTTCTAAGACTGGAATCATTCAAATACCGTTCACATAAATACATGGAATACAAAACCCCTGCATGTCTCAAGGCATTATATTTCTTATTTTGATACTTAAATTCTGAACTAATATGTTTCCTGTAAATAAATTTTCCATTGGGCAAAGTATTATTTTTGATATAATACATTGCCAATACAAAACTTTTTTGCCCTTTTTCGGCATTCGTATTACTTGTGAAGACATAAACAATTGCTCCAATGAATATTGCTATAAGAAATACTAAAACTATTTTTCTCATGATGTTATTTTTTTAATCGACTATACTACTATTGTTCTGTTAATCTCATTTTGTCAGTTATTTCTAATATACGTCAAACCGTAAAAGAAATGTTTAGACACTGACATCTGGCAACCGCTTCTTTGATAATAAACACGCCATTTTAAACTTAACAGAACACTAAACTGAAATATAACCAAGGAAAGCGACAGCTTTTAAGCTATCGCATTCTTGGTTGATAAGCTTATAAACTTGCCATGTATTAGATAGTACCTGAGCCAACAATGAAGTTCCCGCTTTCTATAAAGACGTGAATCAAAAACAACAGCCTCCATTATTCTTACACTAAAATACGAACACTTTACAAAAGAGCACCGATTGGTGATTCCATCATCTTCTCAGCAGTTTCGAAATAATAAATCATTTCTCAAACCACACTCCAGGAGGACGGTAATGCTAATTCACTATTATTCCTTTTAAATGCACTACTTTAGGAACTCCGGCACTAGTATAAAAAATCACACTTGTATTAAATTCACCGATTATTGAAGAACGACAAGACACTTTTACACTACTTTGTTTTCCAGGATTTACAGTTTGTCTGTTTATATCTATTAATACAATACCTTTATTTTTCACGCTGTTTATAACATGCAAATCAGCTTTACCAGTATTTTTAAATTTGATTTCACAAACAATTGTACTCCCTTTAGGTATTCGGCCTAAATCATATTCCGTTTGCTCAAATATCATGGTTGGACCATCAATTGAAAAATTATTTTGGGAAGCTACATCAGGTTCACCAACTGTTCCTGTTAATCGAAGATTAATTTTAGGTGTTTTTGAATTAGTATAAACTTCAACACCTTTATTAAAATAGCCAACATTACCTGTATTATAAGTTGCTGTAACTTTCCCTTTTTGACCGGGTAGTACAGGTTCTTTTGTCCAACTTACCGCTGTGCACCCACATCCTTTCACACAATTAGTTATAACCAACGGAGTTTTACCTGTATTGGTAAAAATATAATCGTAAGAACCATTTCCACCATAGGGGATAATACCATAATCATGTTTTGTATTTTCAAATGTTATTTCAGATACATTATTGTCCTGAGTTATGTTGTTTTGCGCCTTACATGTTGATAGGGATAATAACCCAATTAAAATTAATATAATACTATTTTTCATTTGGTTATGTCTTTATTGTAAAAAATAATTATTTCCAGTTTTAACCATCTTTCTTAGTTGGAAATAATAGACTAAGAATATATTTTAAAACAATTGGGATCAGAAAAAATATCAATGGTAAAACGATAACAATATGATAAGTCAATACACTTAAAATCGTTAACGAATTGATTGTTCCACTTAAATAGAGCCATTTTAAAATTTAATAAAAGGGAATGTTTTGTATGGAATAAAATACAAAAACATTCCCTTTTAATTATTATTTATACATCAAGTTAAGATCTTTATAAATAAAATATTATGGGATTAATTAAATATTTACTTGCTATATAAAGAACCTATAAATACCAATAGAAGATCTAAATGAAAGACAAATCAAATAAAGAGTCATTTAAGTTGTCCTTTGAAAAGAAAAAAATCACTTCTCGAATTGAATACCAGAAAGAATTTCAACAGTCTTTTTTTCTATTTGATCAATTGAATATCCTGACGGATACCGAATTAAACCCAAAACTCGATCATTCTTTGTTATATCACTAAAAAATCGAACAAAATAATCATTGTTATTATCTTTATGTTTATAGTAATACAACAGATAACTTCGTCCATTTATTTCAGTTTCTTTCTTAGTAAAGGCTCCATTAGATTCATGATAGATAGCATAAGAGTATTCATGTATTGTGCGCTCTTTTTCAAAAAATGGACTTTTGTTAAAAAATCTAACACTTATTAGAACACTATCATCCAACAAATATATTCTATCCCATTTAATCATTCTGGATCTATTATTAATTTTGGAATAAAATCCGCCGGAATATTTCCCTTTAAGATTTATCGCATCAATTTCTTTTGCGCTATCAGGCAGGATCACTGAAATGCCTGCATCTTTATTTATTAGTTTAATTTGTGCTTTACAACACAATCCACCAAAAATAAAAACAAAAAATATAATTACTTTTCTCATTATTATTATTATTATTATTATTCATTACATGGTTCAGTTTGTGAATCCTGTCCCAGAACTCGAAAATCTGGTGTATCACCTTTTGGCGACTCAAATACATTTAAAGCATCACCAAACCAATCTAAAAAACCTTCCTCATATGAAGAATATTCCCCATTTATAACACCGTTGTCAATATAATCTGTAACTGCTTCTTTAGTGTCACTATTTAAAATATTATTTAATGATTCCCAGTCTTTCACTGTGACAGCAAAAGTATTATCCTGTCCCTCAGCAATTACAATTACATTATTATTCAAAAATGTTTGTAGTGTAGTTTTTCCGTATTTTGATAATAAAGGCTTGTAAAAAAAGACAACGTATATACATCATCAACTGATAAACAATCTTGATTCCCCTCACCTGCAGTATGAGTATGTGTCCAACCAACTGATACTTTACCGGTTTTTGGATTCCAAACTAGAGTGCAAGTGTAATGTTGCGTCGAATTATTTGTATTAATAGCATTTGTGTATAAATAGCTTGGTGGCGCTGAAACACCAGAACCATCTACAAGTTGAGCATTTATAACTGACCCCCATTCAACTGACGCACTTAGTTTTGCTTGTAAGTCATCATAAGTGCTATTTAAAGAGAATCCGTTAGCTACCGCAGTTTTCGAGTTGTAATCATTATTTAATACATCCTTCTCTTGACAGGGATCATCATTGAGATTCTCACATTCTGTAAAATCGTAGTATTCTGATTCCGGTGTACAAGTGTATTTATCACACAGAGCATCATTATAATTATCACAGCTTGGATCGCATAAATCTAAGCATGCTCCTCCTCCTCCTCCGTCGGGATCAAATTCTTCTCCATCATCAGGCCCACAGGCATAAATAGGAACGCCACTAATTTTCAGATGGGACTTGTGCATGTTTATAGTTAATCCGCTTAAAAGCATCAAAAGTATGCATATTTTTCGAATAAATTGATTCATAATTTTTTGTTTTTATTCTTTAATAATACTTTGAGACCACATAAACTGCTGTCCTAAAGCTATAAGATTATAATTACCTTTATTTAATGAAGGAGTAATAGTAATGGAATAAATTCCCGGATTATACTGTTTCTTGTCTGAAGTAAAATACAGAAAACCTGAAGCATCATGAATTTGAAAGGAAATATTATCTTGTTTCCTTACTGTAAAATCAATTTGAAATTGGTTTTGGAAAGGATCAGGATAAATCCGGTTTATTACAAAAGTAGTATCTCTTCCAACCACAGAACTTATAGGATTTTCTTTATCCAGAATAAAATAGGAAGGTTTTATCGGTTCATGCCATTTTTTTTCTACACATACAATATTACCTGTTAGTATTGTAGAATTGCCTTTAAGAAGTGCTTTGCAACAAATAGATTGTAACCGGAAGAGGGTATGAAGGGAATCTGCCTGAACATCGGAATTTACTTTCCATACCTGCCCTGATCGTTCCTGTTGAAATTGTGTGACAAGTTTCCCATTCAGAAACCAGTTTCCTGATAACGCTCCATTATTTGATTGTAATTCGAGGGTTATATCCTCTTCGTTTTCCACAATAGTACGACTCCAGTCATACGTGTAAAGCTTGCCTATCCAACGCCCCTGCAATGAATCTGTATTGAAAGTAATACCGCTTACAGGCATTGTTTGGGGATTAAATCGTTGTTTTATGACATCGGTCAGTGTGGAAACATCTTTAAGTGGGTGATTCTTGATAGAATCAATTGTATTATTGGCTATTATATCTACCACTTGCCCATCTCCTTTTTTTAATGCCTCACTAAAATAAGTCTTAGCACTGTCAAAATTCTGTTTTAGGCCATATCCATGCATATAGCAGATTCCTAACATATAAATACAATATCGATTTCCTATCGCTGCTCCTTTTGTAAAGTATCCGATAGCTTTTGAATAGCTCTGATCTGTACCTAACCCCTTATATAGCATGTATCCTGTTAGATAATAGGCTTTTATAAAATTACTATCGGCCGCTTGCTGATAAAGTTGATAGGCCTTTTTAAAATCCTGGGGTACCACATTTATCCCGTTATGATACATGTGCCCTAAATTATAAAAAGCTTCAGGATAATTCATTTTAGCAGCTGTTTGAAATAATTTAAACGCCTTTTTGCCGTCCCGGTTTGCACCATGTTCTGTCAGGTATAGCCAACCTAATGAATTTAATGCAGCAGGGGAATTACTATTTACAGCCTTTTGATAAAGACTTTTAGTCTTATTTATGTCAACATCACAATTAATGCCATATTGATATTTTCGGGCGGATTATAATATGGCCTTTAGTGTGTCGTTTTGTTCCTGGCAACAAATGCCTACAAATAAAGAGATTAAAATTAAAAATAAACTCTTTTTCTTGATATTAAATTGAAATATATGATTCATGTCAACTTGTTTTATTGATTTTATTACCAAATTATTTTTCCATCTTTAAGTTTGCCTTTAGCCTGCAACTCTTCCAACAAATCACATACTTTTACAGGTGCAGGTCTTTGGTTTCTTAGCCAGGTAATATTTTCTCTTCGTTTTGCAACATCATACTGATCCCGCAAACAGATCACTTGTTCTTTCATTAAGTAGTTACATACTTCTTGCTCATTCAGTTTCATTTCATAATCTGAATAAATGCCACTTCGACGCAACAGTTCCATCTTGGTTGCTGTTTCTGCTAAAACATCTGGTATAGCTTTGATTGTAAGGTATTTTAATCTCTGTTGATCGTTTAATGTATTCATCAACGTACTATGCCAGATTTTATCCAATTTAAGCCTGCTTTTGCTCGCTTGCTTTGCAGTTGTGTAATTGGAAGCAATTGAATCCATGTTTTTTTGATAAACGAGATACGCCGTTTTTAGCTGGTTTTTTTGACTATCTGCCAATGCATAACTTTTGTATGTATTTACACTGTCGCTTTGCTGATAATCTGCTTTAAACTATATATTAGATACTATTCCAAAAATGAAGTTTCATCTTTTTATAAAGAGTTAGGCAATTTACTACACTCCAAACTAAAAGAATCAGCTAATATTACCAACTTATCAATAGTTATAAATTGATTCTCTTAATTATCCAGCTCCGGTTTATCCGACACCTTTGTTACTTTATGAACCCCATCCACATCTTTTTCCATTGTTTTAAACACACGATTTCCATTTTCTGCTTCACTTTGAATATATTTGGGCCTTCTGTAGCACATATCTTTAAATTTTTTAAGGTCAGGTGCTATATAGTGTTTGTCAATCATTATAATATTGTCAAGTGTAGTTTGATCGACCCATTTCAAAGTATCGTTCACAACTTTGAAGAAAAATGATGGCTTTTGATAATTTATCATTGTATCTACTTTTTCATTTTTAATATTATTTGCAATAATCCTGGTTGAAAAAGTGAGATTTTTGATTTGTTCTTCGGAACAATATCCTTGAAGTAATAAGTAATTTGCGTTATCATTTCTGGTAGTTATCCAAATTTCGTCATATATATACATAAACTCAGGTTCATGTGCTTTAATGAGATATTCCTGAAAACCACCTGCATTGGAATATTTGTCATATACATTTTTTAAATCTGATTCAGTCATTCCTAATTCTGTTACGAAGTAATGAATAGCTTCTTTTGGATAATTCTTGAAATATTTTTCATTTGCACTCGTATTTGCACAAAGTGTTTTATACCATACCGGTATATAGCTGGTATCAGTCAGTGCGAAAAATTTAAACTCTATGGGCTTTGAATAATATACAATGTTCTTGATTTTGATATTAGGCACAGAGTCAATTGAAATCGGCGTCCATATTTCAGAAGATTTCATTTCGTTTTGAGCAATGGCAGAAGTCAATATAGTAAGAAATAAAATGCTTAAAAAGAGTAATTTGATTTTTAGTCTCATGTTTTTATTTAATTATTAAGCTCCGGTTTATCCGACACCTTTGTTACTTTATGTACACCATCCACATCTTTTTCCATTGTTTTAAACACACGATTTCCATTTTCTGCTTCACTTTGAATATATTTGGGCCTTCTGTAACACATGTCTTTAAATTTTTTAAGGTCTGGCTCTATATTGTGTTTATCAATCAATACTATATTTTCAAGAGTTCTTTGATCAATCCATTTCAATGTATCGTTTACCATTTTGAAGATAAATGATGGCATTTGATAATTTATCATGGTATCGACTTTTTCATTTTTGATATTATTTGCAATGATCCTCGTGGAAAAGCGGAGATTCTTAATTTGTTGTTCAGAATTATAACCTTGAAGTAATAAGTAGTTTGCATTATCATTTCTCGTAGTAATCCAAATTTCATCATATATATACATAAACTCAGGTTCATGCGCTTTAATTAGATATTCCTGAAACCCCCCAGCGTTTGAATACTTGTCATATACATTTTTCAAAGCTGATTCTGTAACTCCGAATTCTGTTGCGAAGTAATGAATAGCTTCTTGGGCATAATCCTTGAAATATCCTACATTCGTATCTGCACAAAATGTTTTATACCATGCCGGTATATAAGTGGTATCAGTTAGCGCATAAAATTTGAATTCTATGGGCTTTGAATAATAAACGATACGATTAATTTGGATATTGGGTACAGAATCAATTGAAATAGGCGTCCAAATGTCGGATGATTTCATGTTGTTTTGAGCATGGGCAGAAGTCAATTTAGTAAGCAACAAAATGCTTAAAAAGAGCAATTTAATTGTTTGTCTCATTTTTTATTTAATTATTAAGGTTCGGCTTATCCACTAGTTTTACTGCTTTATTATCACCAGCGCAGATTTTTAAGGTGTTTAAGAATACATCTTTAAAAGTTTTATAAATATCTGATTTATTTTACTTAAAGACGAAATACTTTAACAGTCGTACTCATTTTTAAATTAATAATTTAAATATATAAACTTACTTTGATTCATACTCGCAACTAAAATGAAATCTCATGATTTCCGGAGTATATTCTCTCCATAGTTGCATTAAAGTGTCTTCTATAAACGTTCTCAAAAGCGCATCCAACAACCGCCAGGTCAAACCGGTTTGGCCATAAGCCTCTTTCTTTTCAATCAAAGGTGGATCGGGGTTAAGTATCTCTTCGTTCTCCCTATACGGGGTTCTCAAAGGGGGCTTTCAGGGGGTTGGCTGAGGGTTCCGAGGGCTGCATCCCTCGGAACCCCCTAGCAACCCCCTAGCAAGTAAGAAGGAATTAAGACTGAACCATGACGACTTAGAGAGTCAAGGAATGAGGAATGAGGAAAGAGGAAAGAGTAAAAAAAGCTAAGATGATAGTGCGAAAATGAAAAATTAGAGGACTCAACTTATGAGTACATTTTCAATATTTTCACGTCTGGTTTATAATTCCAATCCGTAACATGAAGAAACAAATTTCAATTATTTTTCTGAATTTAATCGCGATTTTGACCATCAACGCCCAGCAAGCGGACTGGGAAAACAACCATATCCTAAGCATCAACCGCGAGCCGGCAAGGGATGCCTTTATTCCTTACGGGAATCTTCCGGGTGATCGAACGATAAGCCTGAATGGCACCTGGAAGTTCAGGTGGACACCTACCCCTGCGGGTAAAATAAATGATTTCTTTACAACCGATTTCATTGACCGTGAATGGAAAACACTTGCTGTTCCTGCCAACTGGGAAGTAAACGGGTACGGAACGCCCATTTATATCTCCTCGGGATATTCCTTCAAAATAGACCCACCCCGGGTGATGGGGACACCAAAAGAAACCTATACCACCTACAAGGAACGGAATCCTGTCGGACAATACCGCCGGTTGTTCACCTTGCCCGCCGATTGGAAAACGGAGGGACAAACCTTTCTGCGCTTCGATGGGGTGATCAGTGCGTATTATGTCTGGATTAACGGCGTGAAAGTCGGGTACAGCCAGGGAAGCATGGAACCTGCTGAATTTAATGTTACCTCTTTCCTCCGGGACGGGGAAAATCAGATAGCTGTTGAAGTATATAAATACTGCGATGGTTCGTATATTGAGGATCAGGACATGTGGCGTTTTGCCGGGATCCACCGGAATGTCTCCTTGTTTCATACGCCCGATGTCCGGATTACCGATCTCACGGTACGCACCATATTGGATAAAGAGTATCGCAATGCCTCCCTTGAAATCGACCCCAAATTATCGGTTTACGGGAAGGAAAACGGGAAAGGATATATCGTCCGGGCAAAGATAGAAAATTTGATCAACATCACGGCTGATGCTGCCTCCATCCTGAATCTGGACCACAAAGCGGCATTGATGAACGAATGGAATCCACAACGGGGTCCCCGCAAGACAGGACGTTTAAAGGCCCTGATTGTAAATCCGGCCAAATGGACTGCTGAAACACCGAATTTATACACACTGTTGATCACACTGGAAGACAGTACCGGAAAAGTGGTCGAACGGATACGCCAACCCATTGGTTTCCGATCCATAGAGATATCCGGAAGGCAAATGCTTATCAATGGGAAACCGATAAAACTACGGGGTGTCAACAGGCATGAACATGATCCACGATTGGGGAAAGTGATGACAGAGAAACGAATGCTTCAGGATATCCTCCTTATGAAACAAGCGAATATCAATGCTGTCAGGACCTGCCACTATCCGAATGTTTCACGATGGTACGAGTTATGCGACTCCATTGGAATCTACGTTCTGGATGAAACGGATTTAGAAGAACATGGGTTACGCGGCACTCTGGCTTCAGACCCCGACTGGTGTGCAGCGTTTATGGATCGTGTCATTCGCCTGGGTGAGCGCGATAAAAATCATCCTTCGGTGGTTATCTGGAGCCTTGGCAATGAAGCCGGATATGGCCCCAACTTTGCCGCCATGTCAGGGTGGTTGCACGATTTTGATCCCACCCGTCCGGTTCATTATGAAGGGGCCCAGGGAATAAATGGCAATCCCGATCCATCAACCGTGGATCTGATTAGCAGGTTCTATCCACGGGTACAGGATGATTATCTCAATCCCGGAGTAACGGGAGGAAGCGATGCTGAACGTCCTGAAAATGCACGTTGGGAACGACTGGTGAACATAGCCCCCAACGATACCCGGCCTGTGTTGGCCAGCGAATATGCCCACGCCATGGGAAATGCCATCGGGAACCTGCAGGAATACTGGGATGAGATTTACAGTCATCGCCAGTTGCTGGGAGGATTCATTTGGGAATGGGCTGATGAAGGTATTTTCAAGACACTGCCAAACGGTAAAACCGAGGTGGCATATGGAGGAGATTTCGGGGACTTTCCGAATCTCAAGACATTTTGTATTAAAGGCATTGTGACAAGCGACAGGGAAATAACACCCAAATACCTGGATGTCAAAAAGGTATATCAACCGGTAGCTATCAGCCTGAAAAATAATAGTTTGCTTATCATTAACAGGAATCAGCATACTTCACTTTCACAATACCGTTGTGTCTGGTCGTGTACAGTCGATGGAAAAGAAATCAAAAAAGGAGAAATGGTCTTACCTGAAACTCCGGCTGGAGACAGTGTGACGGTACCTTCACCCATGTCTGTCGAAAAACTGCCCAAAGGGGATGTTTGTCTGAAGATATCCTTTCTGCTCAACCGTAATTGCGTTTGGGCAAAGGCAGGTTATGAAGTTGCCTTTGAACAATTCTGCCTGCACGAAGGTGCTTTTCCTACGGCAACAGTTTCTAACAAGGGAGCCTTATCCATCCATGAAAGCAATAAAGAATTGAATGCAACAGGCAACCGGTTTTCAGTGAGTTGGGATGCAAAAGACGGAAGCCTTACATCATTAGTATATGATGGTCACGAAACACTGGCACATCCTGCCGACTTTTCCACTCAACCAATGATACAGGCATTCCGTGCTCCGGTGGATAATGACAGGAGTTTTGGAAACTGGCTGGCAAAGGACTGGATCGACAATAATCTGAATAGTCCGGTTGTCAGCACCGATTCAATATTGCATAGTATTCGAAAAGATGGGGCTTTGATAGTTGTAGTATCTAAAACAAACCGGTATAAAAGTGGTAAAATAAAGGCCAGACTTATTTATACCGTGACTTCTGACGGGACTGTCGAAATGGAATGCCATTTTATTCCTGTTGGTGACTTGCCTGAATTGCCAAGGCTCGGCATTGCACTGGCCATTACTCCCGAATATACTGACTTTAGCTGGTATGGCCGCGGACCGCAGGAAAACTATCCCGACCGGAAAGATGCTGCCCTGGTAGGTAACTGGAAAGGGAAGGTCAGCGAACAGGCTGAAAGATATCCACGACCACAAGAGACAGGAAACAAAGAGGAAATACGCACCCTGAGCCTGACAAACAATCGGGGGAGAGGATTAAAAGTTGAGGCCTTAGATAAAACAATTTCAGGATCAGCCCTTAATTTTACGGCCAACGACTTAAACTCAACGGATCACGATTGCAATCTTATTCCCCGTAACGATATTATACTGAGCCTCGACTGTGCCATAATGGGACTCGGAAACAGTAGTTGCGGTCCGGGTGTATTGAAAAAATATGCCATCGAAAAGAAAGAGCATGTGTTGCATATCAGATTGAACAGGGTGAAATAAGTTCTGCATACATTGAATAATATACCTGATTTTCAAATAAAACTTTAAGAATAAAAAAATAATAACAACTGAAGCCATTTTAAATCAGGCTTTAGACATTTGACAAAAAAATGATAAAAAAAACCTTGCGTGGAATAGTTCCACCTTTAGTTACCCCGCTTTTAGACAATAATACCCTGGATTTAGATGGGTTGGAAAAACTGATTGAACATGTGATTGCGGGAGGTGTAAATGGATTGTTCGTACTTGGAACAACCGGTGAAGCTCAGAGCCTGAGTTATGATTTACGGACTGAAATGATTAAACAGACTGCACGTATTTTAAAAAACAGACTACCATTATTGGTGGGAATATCCGATACTTCACTGGCAGATAGTATCAGCTTATCACAAGTTGCCCAGGCATTCGGAGCAGATGCACTGGTGTCGGCACCACCTTATTATTATGCCACAGGGCAACCTGAATTGGCTGAGTTTTACGAGAATCTGATTCCCCGGTTGGAGTTGCCTATCTATCTGTACAACATGCCTTCTCACACAAAAGTATCATTTGCCCCATCAATTATTCGTCGCATTGCCGAAAATGATAAAGTAATCGGATTTAAGGATAGTTCGTCAAACGGTACTTATTTCCAACAGGTCATGTATGAAATGCGCGACAGGAAAGATTTTTCTATCTTTGTAGGCCCGGAAGAAATGATGGCGGAAGTAGTGCTTATGGGTGCACATGGAGGTGTGAACGGAGGTGCCAATATGTTTCCTAAGTTGTATGTGGACTTATATAAAGCCGCAGTAACTCAAAATATGGCTGAAGTCAAACGATTACAGGCCATAGTGATGCAAATCAGTGCAACTATATACAGTGTCGGGAGCTTTGGATCAAGTTATTTAAAAGGAGTAAAATGCGGTTTGTCGGTTTTAGGTATCTGTAATGACTTCCTGGCTGCTCCATATAATAAATTTGACGAAGAACACAGAAACAGGATACGGTTGGCGATAGAAAATCTTCCATTATAATACAATGTCGTTTAGTTAAGGTTTTGGACTGAATTTATACTTTGTAAAACATAGTAATAATATGAAGAAAGGAAAAAAACATATAACCACAAAAGTCACAAAAGAACACAAAAACAATAAACACTTAACCACACAATTGAAGAATACAATAGATTTAACCCTACGAGTTTTTTTTCATTTTTTTCATTTACAAATCAATGTCGGTTAGATAAGGATTAGTTTTAAATAGTTGATAAATAGTTCTTTGAAAGTATTGTAGTCTAAATTATATTTATTATCTTTATAGGGTATAAGGGGGGTAACTCTAAGTCTGTAACCAAAGTAGATAAGCGTGTAGAATTAACTAAAAATATAATATATGAACTTGACAATAAAGAGTTTACGAGCCGTTCAAAAGATGGCCTTATTGGGGTATTTACTCGTACTAGAAAGCTGCCAATCAAACACTTAATTGTACTTATCATGTCCTCTTGCAGTTCAATTCAACGTGATCTTGATCGCTTTTTCAAAAGTATGAATAAGAGCGATTTTTCTATTAGGGAAGTTACAAAAGGAGCATTTACTCAAGCGCGAGCCAAGTTGAACCCTTGGGCATTTCAACGTTTAAATGAAGTTGCGATCACCACATTCTACGAACAGAATGAAATTTATACCTGGAATGAAATGAGGACTTTAAGTGTTGATGGTTCTCGTTTAGTTTTACCTAATCACAAAAGTGTAAAAGAAGAATTTGGTGTTTATAAATTTGGACCAAAAGCAGATAGTGAAAGGTCGATGGCATTATGTTCTATTCTTTATGATGTTTTGAATCTTGTTAGTCTTGATGCACAAATAGCACCTTACGCGGCTAGTGAAAGAGACTTGCTTTATAAGCATTTAGACAAAGTAAAACCCAATGATTTACTTTTAATGGATCGTGGTTATCCTAGTCTTTTCTTATTTTTTCTACTTAAAGCAAAAGGAATTGAATTCTGTATGAGAATGAAAGATGATTGGTGGTTGGATGTAAATGATTTTTTTAAGAGTGGTGAAAAAGAGCGGATCGTAACATTTAGATTACCAAAAAAAGATAAGAAAAAGTTAGAAGACTATCCCGAATGGCAAGATAAAGAAATAACTTGTCGACTACTAAGGATTACTCTTGAAAATGGTGAATGCGAAATTCTGTGCACTTCATTGACAGATATGGAGAAATATCTTCATGAAGAATTTGCTGAATTATATCACTATAGGTGGAATGAAGAAGAGGCTTTTAAGTTGTTGAAATGCAGAATTGAAGTAGAGAGTTTTTCTGGCAAAACAGCCAAAGCAGTAAAACAAGATTTTTATGCAAAATTCTTTCTATTAACACTTTGTGCAGCGTATGCCCATCCAATCGAAGAGAAAGTTCGAGAGGAATATAAGGCTGATGAAAGCCGAAAGCATGATCAGAAAATAAATAGGACAAATTCAATCGCAATGACAAAAGATATTCTGATTGCAATGTTTTTCCGAAAAAAATATAGAAAGGCATTAGAGGCGTTCGATAATAATGTTTCAAGAACAAGAGAAGTTATCAGACCAGATAGACATGAAAAAAGAAATCATCGACCAAAGAAACCTTACTCTATGAATTATAAAAAGTTATAGTTTTAGGCTTAACTAAACGACATTGCATTATAATACTAAACTTTATTCTTTCTCATTTAAGCTTTTCCAAAGTTTGAAACTTTGGAAAAGTTTTTATACGAAGTAAATAACATGAAATCCAATAAACTTTATCCCTGGTTGGTAGTCGGAATGCTCTGGTTTGTCGCCCTGCTCAATTATCTTGACAGACAAATGCTTTCAACAATGAAACCATCGATGATGATCGACATTGCAGAATTGGTATCAGCTACCAATTTTGGTCGTTTAATGGCGGTGTTTCTTTGGATTTACGCCTTAATGAGCCCTGTTTCCGGCATTATTGCCGACCGGTTAAACAGGAAATGGATGATCGTGGGGAGTTTGTTTGTATGGTCGGGTGTCACCTTGTTAATGGGATATGCCAAAACTTTTGATCAGCTCTATGTGCTTCGTGCCATCATGGGAGTGAGCGAAGCATTTTATATTCCGGCGGGGCTTTCATTGATTGCCGACTATCATCAGGGGAAAACACGGTCATTGGCCATTGGCATTCATACTACGGGCATTTATCTCGGACAGGCGTTGGGTGGTTTCGGAGCTACCGTAGCCGATAAATTCTCATGGCAATTAACTTTTCACTCTTTCGGTTTGCTGGGTTTAGGGTATAGTCTGATACTGATACTCTTTTTAAGAGAGAAAAAGAGCTATATACAGGATTATTCAAAGAAAATATCAATTGCAAGTGAGTTTTCTCTTGCATTTAAAGGCTTAGGTGTTTTATTGGGAAATATCTCATTCTGGGTAATTTTGTTTTATTTCTCAGCACCAAGTTTACCGGGTTGGGCAACAAAAAACTGGCTTCCAACACTTTTTTCCGATACCTTACATCTCCATATGGCGCAGGCAGGACCAATGGCAACAATCACCATGGCTATGGCGTCTTTTGCAGGAGTATTGATTGGCGGGGTTTTATCGGACAAATGGGTGCAGAAAAATCTGAAAGGAAGGATATATACAGGTGTAGTTGGATTGAGTCTGACCATTCCGGCTTTGGTATTATTGGGTTACGGACATAGTTTTCCAACAGTACTGGGAGGAGCATTGTGTTTCGGTCTCGGCTTTGGCATGTTTGATGTAAACAATATGCCTATTCTTTGCCAGTTTGTATCATCACGTTACCGTGCCACCGGATATGGAATAATGAATTTTGTGGGAATTGCTTCGGGAGCATTTATTACAAATTATTTAGGCAAATCTATTGATGCCGGAAACATGGGTAAGGATTTTGCCATGCTGGGTATTGTAGTATTAATAGCCATTGTATTGCAATTAACCATGTTGCGACCGGAGTATATCAATAAAACCGAATAAGATAAATAGTAAAAACATAGAATTGTTATGACAAATAATACTGACGACTTCTACCACAATATTACTGATAAAGTGATTGAATTAAGTACGAATGTCGCTGTTTATATAGTGAATGAAAGTCTGAACTTCTCGTTGGACAGTGTAGAAACAAAAAGTAAGAATGATTTTGTATCCTATGTCGATCAGGAAGCTGAGAGGCTTTTGGTAAAAGGACTTTCTGCATTCATTCCCGAAGCAGGTTTTGTCACCGAAGAAGGTACTGCCCACCAATCCGGAGAAGATTATTTGTGGATTATTGACCCGCTGGACGGAACAACGAATTTTATTCATGCTTCAACTCCTTATGCTATCAGCATTGCTCTTACTTACAAGAAAGAGCCTGTTGTCGGTGTCATTTATGAAATCACCCGCAAAGAGATTTTTTATGCCTGGAGAGGAAGTAAAGCCTATTTAAACGGAAAGGAGATTCATGTATCTGGAACTGATAAACTTTCTGAATCAATTATCGTTACCGGACGCCCACATCATTATATGGATCACTATCCCAAGCTATTGAGTTCGGTAGATTATTTTCTCAAAAACACACATGGCTTACGATTGAGTGGTTCTGCTGCCTCCGACCTGGCTTATATAGCCTGCGGACGGTACGATGGACGGTATGAATTCAACCTCAAACCCTGGGATATTGCTGCCGGAGTATTGATTATTCAGCAAGCCGGCGGACAAGTAAGCGATTTCAAAGGAGAAAACAACTATTTTCAAAACGGATTTGTTTTAGCTTCGAATAATGGTGTTTTTGAAGAATTTAAGACAGTGATCGGAGGGTTGTTTGATTACAAATGATTGATTTAATTTTTCCAAAAGAATAAAATTGATTTTCGCAATGTGTTTTAAGTTGAAACAATCTTCTAAATTTGACGGTTTTAATTTACATTCAATTCCCTGGAAATAAAAAATGAAGTAACAAAATTAAGTTTTTGAAGTTCCGGGAGTTTTTGAGGATAATCATTTATTTAACACGCTTATTTTTAGATTTCTCAATTTTTTATTCTACATTTGTCAGTTCAATTCTTAGACAATATCTTCCTGTTGATGAGTGATTTCCACATTAAATTTCAGAAAATACCGGCAAAATTCACTTCCCCTGTTTTTCAATTTCACTTAAAACCCCATTGATTTTAAATTCATCCTTCCAGGGTATGCTCTGCCTTGTTTGAGTCTTGCTTCAAACTCCGGGAACGCTTTAAATTCTTACTATAGTTATAGGTACTCCTTATCAGGGATGTATCATATCAATTAATAATATGATACATCCCTGATAGAGAGTTGAAACAACTATGATAGAGACTTAATACATCCCCGGAGGTTGAAGCAAGACTGAGAAAGGGTGGAAACAAGTTAAAAGAAATAAAATGGAAGAAAATAATTGAAGAATTGATGGTTCATAACATACATCCCGGGTTATTAATGTATGTTTCGCTTTAGGGAAGGAACGTTTGAAGGGTTCGAAACCGTTTCCGACTCTTTGAACTTCATTTTATACAAAGTTTTTAAGAGATTGATTGCAAAGATAAAACATTTTCAACAAATTCTCAAAAACAGGTAAGAAAAATTCAACTAAAACCGGAGGATGTACAGAGAAATTTTAAGTGTATAAACGAATAAAACTTCATATAATATCATCAACTTATTCTTATATAGTTGATTACTACATTTCCATTTTGACAATTCCAACCCGTTGGAAACAATGGATTCATTTCTTTGAAGGGTTAGGAGCTTTTGCGGAAAATCAAAATATATATTCTCAACGCATTTTCACAATCGGGATATTTAAAAGTGACCCGGGTTCTTCAACATGATTAAAAGACCTGTTGATTCTAACTTTGGTACTCATCCATATGGTACAAATTTAAAGTTTTCACGTCTACTTAAAATATTGTCACCATTATTCATAATACGTTCAAAAATAATGAGCCGTTCAAAATTTCTTCTATACTTCACACTTTCATTCTTCTTTTATTTATTTTCGGCATCTGTTACTGCACAAAAAGCTGCACCTGTTACCATACGTTATTATCTCTCGGGTCACGGTGCTGATGACATGGTGCAATGGGATTTCTTTTGCACTGCCGGAATGAATTCAGGCAAATGGACAAAAATAGGAGTACCTTCGTGTTGGGAACTTCAGGGTTTTGGTCAATATCAATACGGACTTAAATTTTATGGTAAAGCTACTCCCGAAGGTATTGCCAACGAAACCGGCATGTATAAATATGAATTTGAAGTTCCTTCTGACTGGCAAAGGAAACAGATAAACATTGTTTTTGAAGCTTCGATGACTGATACTCAGGTAAAAATCAATGGTCAAAAAGCAGGGTCAATGCATCAGGGTGCGTTTTATCGTTTTTCATACAACATAACCGATAGAGTAAAGTACGGAAAGAAAAATTTACTGGAAGTGACGGTAAACAAAGAAAGTGCCGATCCCAATGTAAACCTGGCTGAACGACGGGCTGATTACTGGAATTTTGGAGGCATTTTCCGCCCTGTCTTTCTTGAAATCATGCCTGTAATCAATATTCAACAGTTTTCGATTGACGCGAAAGCTGATGGAACTTTCAATGCAAATTGCCAATTGAATAAAGCTGTTGAAAAAGCAAGGATAAAAACCGTTATCCATGATGCAAACGGAGTAAAAGTAGCTGAATCAATTTCTCAGGTAAAAGACGGCAGCGACTGGGCAACCGTTGAATTATCGGTCAAAAATCCACTTCTCTGGACTGCCGAAACACCGAACCTTTATACTGCTCAGGTTTCATTACTCGACGATAAAGGGACTGTTTTACATCAGGTTTCCGATAAGTTTGGATTTCGTACTATCGAGGTTCGTCTGAGTGATGGATTGTATATCAACGGTGTGAAGGTGAATATTCGTGGTGTGAACCGCCATAGTTTCAGACCGGAAAGCGGACGCACACTTTCCAAAGCAAAAAACATTGAAGACGTACTTTTGATTAAAAGTATGAATATGAATTCAGTACGTCTGTCTCACTATCCTGCCGATCCTGAATTTTTGGATGCCTGTGATTCACTCGGACTTTATGTAATAAATGAATTGGGAGGTTGGCACGGACATTATGATACTCCGGTAGGAGTAAAATTGGTGAAAGAAATGGTAGAACGTGATGTTAACCACCCTTGTATTACCTGGTGGAGTAATGGAAATGAAGGTGGTTGGAATGATGAACTGAACGGTGAATTCTGGAAATACGACGTGCAGAAACGTCCTGTAATTCATCCTCAGGGAAATTTCGGCGGATTCGAAACCATGCATTACCGTTCGTATGGTGAAACGGAAGATTATTTACGTAAGCCGGAGATTTTTATGCCAACTGAATTTTTACATGGGTTGTACGATGGAGGACTAGGTGCCGGATTGTACGATTATTGGGAAATGATGCGTAAACATCCGCGCTGTGTAGGTGGTTTTTTGTGGGCATTGATTGACGAAGGTGTAAAACGTGTGGATATGAACGGATTTATAGATAATCAGGGGAATTATGCCTGCGATGGCATTGTGGGACCCCACCACGAAAAGGAAGGAAGTTATTATACAATCAAACAGGTTTGGTGTCCGGTACAGGTTATGGATAAGAGCATTGATGCAAATTTCAATGGCATATTTACCATTGAAAACCGGTATGATTTTCTGAACACAAGCACTTGCCGGTTTGTGTGGCAACAAGTGAAATTCCCTGCTGCCACTGATGAATCCGGGAAAGTAAAAATATTGAAACAGGGAGAAGTAAAAGGGCCAGATATAGCAGCTCATTCAACCGGAGAACTGTATCTGAATACAACAATTGATCCACAGGCTGAAGCATTGTATCTTACTGCCATTGATTATCGCGGCGAAGAACTCTGGCGTTGGTCGTTCAGAATTCCGGTTCAAAAACCGGTTCAAAGTCAACCCATCAAGGGTACTGCTCCTACTCAGGAATTAACCTCAGAATCACTGATTATTACTGCCGGAAAAGATAAATTTACTTTTAGCAAAAAAGATGGTGAACTGAAAGGAGTTTCTGTTTCGGGACGTGAAATAAGCTTTGCCAACGGTCCACATTTCTTTGCGGCCCGCCGTGCCGACCGATCATTGGATCAGTTCTATAACCATGACGATCCGGATGCAAAGGCAAAAGACCGGACGTACACTGAATTTAGCGATAAGGCAGTTTTTAATGGCTTTGATGTAAAAACATCAGGCAATAACTTAGTTGTAACTTCCAATTATAAACTTGGAAATATGGACAAAGCCCAATGGACAATTGCTCCTGATGGAACAATGACACTGGATTACAGCTATAATTTCAGTGCGGTAGTGGACATGATGGGAATAAAATTCGATTATCCCGAAGACAAAATGCAGCATAAACGTTGGTTGGGAGATGGCCCATATCGTGTTTGGCAAAACCGCCTGCAAGGAACGGTTTATGATGTTTGGGAAAATGATTACAACGATCCTATTCCGGGTGAATCGTTTACTTATCCTGAATTTAAAGGTTATTTTGCACACGTAAGCTGGATGAATCTGAAAACTTCGGAAGGTGAAATAAGCATTACAAATGAAACTCCAGATTCGTATGTTGGTGTGTACGAACCACGTGATGGCAAAGATAATTTGTTGTATACCTTGCCAAAAAGCGGAATTTCAATTTTAAATGTAATTCCACCTGTTAGAAATAAAGTAAATGCAACTGATTTAATCGGTCCTTCATCTCAACCAAAATGGGTGGATGGGATTTACAAAGGCCGTATTGTTTTGAAATTTAAATAACTTTGTAGGCAATATCAGGTGCAACACCCTGAAAAGGCCATTCAAATACGCCAAACCCTACAGAGGTTAAAGACTCAGTCAGCGTTTGAAAACAGGATAACATGAAAAAAATTAAGCTCATATTTTTATTTATTTCAATAGTAGTAATTGTCGAAGCCCAGACTTCCCTTTATGACCAATTCAACCATCCGCCTGTAGAAGCCAAACCATGGACTTTCTGGTACTGGATGCATGGTGCAGTCTCAAAGCCCGGTATCAAAGCCGATTTAGAAGCCATGAAGCAGATCGGGTTGGGTGGGGCATATTTGATGACTATCCGGGGTGTGGAAGGAACTGACTATCCGAACTCTGTTTCGCAACTCTCGCCCGAATGGTGGGAAATGGTGCGTTACAGTATGCAGGAAGCCGACAGTCTCGGTCTGAAATTGGGCATGCATGTATCCGATGGTTTTGCTCTGGCCGGAGGACCGTGGATTACACCTGAAGAATCAATGCAAAAAGTGGTATTTACCGATACGATTATTGACGGAGGAAGAATTAAAGACCTGACAATCAAAACTCCTGAATCGTATCAGGGTTATTACGATGATATTGCAGTCTATGCTCTTCCGGTTTTGTCCGGCTATGGTCAAGGAAAGGCATTAACGGTAAGCTCTAACAATCCCGATGATTCTAATCCTTTTTCCGTTACGGATAAAGATTTTAAAGCGTCAAAACCCTGTTATATTGACTATCATTATGCTCAACCTTTTACGTTGCGAAGCATAGAAATCACACCTACGGGGAATAACTTCGAGTCCCAAAGGCTTGCGGTTTCTGCCAGTGATGATGGGGTAAATTTCCGGTTAGTCGAACAACTTATTCCTGCCCGTCAGGGTTGGCAAAATACAGGATTCAACAGCACATTCAGCATTCCAGCCATAACAGCGCGTTATTTCCGGCTCTCATGGACTCCTGTTGGAACTGAGCCGGGAAGCGAAGATTTGGATGCTGCCAAATGGAAACCAACGTTGAAAATCAAAGAAATCAGATTGAGTTCAGAACCACGGATCAATCAGTGGGAAGGCAAAGCCGGTTTGGTGTGGCGTATTGCCCACAAAACTACAACTGCGGAAATTCCGGATGCAGAATGTACACCGTTGAATAAAATTCTTAACCTGACTTCATATTTAAAAAACGGGCAATTGACCTGCAAGCTTCCCAATGGAAACTGGCGGATTTTGCGCATGGGACATACTTCCACGGGAGCAACGAATGCGACCGGTGGTGCTGCAAAAGGACTGGAATGTGATAAATTTTCGGATAAAGCCGTCCAAAAACAATTCGATAACTGGTTTGGTGCGGCTTTTGCCAAAACCGACCCTGCCCTGGCACATCGGGTTCTGAAATTTATGCACATCGACAGTTGGGAATGTGGCAGCCAAAACTGGAGTAAAAACTTTGCTGCGGAATTTCATGCCCGGCGGGGTTACGATTTAATGCCATACCTCCCCTTATTGGCCGGTTATCCGATTGAAAGCACAGAAGTCTCTGAAAAAGTTTTGCGTGATGTCCGGACTACTATTTCCGAATTAGTTGTTTATGTGTTTTTTAACGTAATGCAGAAAAATGCCAAAGTTTATGGTTGCGAAACATCGAACGAATGTGTGGCTCCTACCTTTGTAAGCGACGGTATGTTGCACTTCAAAATGCCCGACCGCCCCATGGGTGAATTCTGGTTGCGTAGCCCTACTCACGATAAACCCAATGATATGCTGGATGCCATCAGCGGAGCGCATATTTATGGCAAAAATATTATCCAGTGCGAAAGTTTTACGGAATTGAGGGTTAACTGGGATGAAGATCCGGCCATGCTGAAACCACTTCTCGACCGTAATTTTGTGTTGGGAATTAACAAAGTTTTCTTTCATGTTTTTGTCCACAATCCGTTTATGGACAAGGCACCAGGTATTACACTAGATGGAATTGGGCACTATTTTCAGCGGGACCAAACCTGGTGGAAACCTGGCAAAGCCTGGGTTGATTATGTAACCCGCTGCCAGGCTATGTTGCAATATGGCCATCCTGTTGCCGATATTGCAGTTTTTACGGGTGAAGAAATTCCACGCCGGGCAATTTTGCCTGACAGGCTCGTACCTTCGCTTCCCGGAATTTTCGGGGCGGAACGAGTGGAAAGTGAACGCATAAGGCTTAAAAACGAAGGTCAGCCTCAATGCGAAATGCCTGCCGGTGTTCATCATTCAGCCAATATGGCCGAACCACAAAAATGGATTAATCCGTTGCGTGGTTATGCATATGACTCTTTCAACAAGGATGCTTTATTAAGGTTGGCTGAAACTAAAAACGGACGATTGGTGTTGCCCGGTGGGGCTTCCTACAAGGTGCTGATATTGCCTTTGTCACGCCCAATGAATCCAGATAATGTGGCACTTTCAGCCGAAGTACTGGCAAAAATTGATGAATTAAAAAAAAATGGGGTGATTATTCCAAAAATCCCATTTACTGCCGATGATTTTTCGGCTAATGGGCTTGAAAGGGATGTGATTGTTCCGGAACAAATAGCGTGGACACACCGCAGAGGCGATGAGGGCGATATTTATTTCATTTCAAATCAGGAAAATAATTCGAGAAATTTTGACGCTTCGTTTCGTATTGCCGGAAAAACACCCGAAGTTTGGAATCCGGTAAATACAGAAATTACTTCGCCTGAAAATTGGAAAACGACTTCAGGAAGAACTTCTGTAAAACTGACATTAGCACCTTACGAATCTGTTTTTGTTGTATTTATAAATAAAACTAACAAAACAAATTTTGTTGTTCATCCAACAAACTCCAGTAAAAAACTTTTGGAAATCAAAGGAAAATGGGATGTTTCTTTCATGAAAAATTCTCAATCGGAGCAATCAAATCAGCTTTTTGACTGGAGTAAGAGCGAAAATCCGCTGATTAAATTCTATTCAGGCACTGCTATTTACCGGGTTGAATTTAACTGGAATGTCAGGTTACAATCGAATAAAATCTACATGAACTTAGGTAAAGTCTGCAACCTGGCAACCGTTCAAATAAATGGAATCAATTGTGGTACAGCATGGACAGCGCCTTACGAAGTTGATATTACTAAAGCTTTGAAAGAAGGGACAAATGCACTCGAAATAGAAGTGACCAACACCTGGGCCAATGCCTTAAATGGTTCCGATAAAGGAACTCCGCCTTTTCCCGGAATATGGACAAACGGCAAATACCGTATGAGTGATGATAGTCTGCTGCAAGCGGGATTGATTGGGCCGGTGACGATTGTGCAGAAGTAAAAAAATAATACTTTTACAGTTTATAACTATTTTGAAAAATGATAGATGAAAAAGTAAAAGATGAGCTAATAAATTCATTGCTAAAACATTCCGACCATTTTCTTTTGGAAATGAATAGTTTCTATCCATTTGGTCATACAGTAAATACTAATTTTGAAATTCAACCTGTTCAGGCATGGCTAGGGAATGATTTTCCTGATTCACAAGATTTGATAGATTTTCTTGAGATGTCATTCAAAAAGCAATTTGAAAAGCATGAAATAATTCTGTCAGCAATTTGTATTGATATATTTCTCAAAACAGTAAAAAATGGATTAGAAACGAAACAAGATGCAATCGAAATACGTCTTTGCTCTGTAAATAATAACGAGATAATTCATTACAAATATAACAAAAATGGAGATAATAAGATAGAATTTATCAAAACAGAATAACATCACAATTTATATGACACGATTAAAACTTACTATTTTTTTACTTTTTTCAGCATTGATTTTCATCCATGCCGAAATCAAACTTCCTGCAATCTTCTCAGATAATATGTTGATGCAACAGAATACTCATGTGAATATCTGGGGAAAAGCTGATGCAAATAAAACAGTTACCATACTAACTTCCTGGTCAAAAACTCCGGTTAAAACTGTAGCCGATAATAGAGGCAACTGGAAAACTTCTTTCAAAACACCAATTGCAGATGGAAAAAAATACAGGCTTACAATCAGTGATGGTAAAGTGTTGACATTGAACAATGTGATTTTTGGCGAACTTTGGCTGTGTTCAGGACAAAGCAATATGGAAATGCCAATGAAAGGGTTCAAAAATCAGCAAGTAGAAGGTTCGAATATGGATATTCTGAAAAGTGCCAATTCTGATATACGTTTATTCACAGTAAAACGTAATTCTACCATTGAAGCTCAAAATGATGTAACCGGAAAATGGGAAGAAGCCACACCGGAATCTGTTCGCGATTTTAGCGCCACGGGCTATTATTTCGGTCGGTTAATGCAACAAATGCTTCACGTACCTGTTGGATTGATTTTAAGTTCGTGGGGCGGTTCGTGTATCGAAGCCTGGATGACCGAAGATATACTTCGTGCTTTTCCTTTTGTGAAAATTCCGAAAACAGAAGCCGATATAAAAGAAAAAAACCGTACACCTACTACACTTTATCAGGCAATGATTCACCCAATTGTTGGATTGACTATCAAAGGAATAATCTGGTATCAGGGCGAGTCGAATTATGATCATGCCGACAGTTATGCAGCTATGTTTAAAACTATGGTGGAAAGTTGGCGAACCAACTGGGCTCAGAAGGACAGTATTCCGTTTTATTACTGCCAGATTGCACCATTCGATTATGCCATCATTACCGAAAAAGGAAAGGAAGTAATCAATTCGGCATATCTTCGCGAAGCTCAAATGAAAGCTGAATCGATGATACCTCAATCGGGGATGGCGGTATTATTGGATGCCGGACTGGAAAAAGGAATTCATCCGCGAAAAAAACAAATTGCCGGTGAACGTCTTGCTTTACTTGCTTTGACAAAGACTTACGGATTTAAAAGTGTAGCTTCCGAAAGTCCTGTTTATAGCGGAATAGAAATTAAGGGCGACACCGTAATTGTTAGTTTTGAACGTGCTCCAATGTGGATTTCGGCCAACAATTTTGAATCTAAACTTTTCAAAGTAGCCGGAGAAGATAAAATTTTCCATTCGGCAAAAGCATGGATAGAACGAAGTAAAATGTATGTGAAAAGCGATGAAGTAAAAAAACCGGTTGCAGTACGTTATGCATTTGAAAATTATGTGGAAGGTGATTTGTACGGATCGGATGGCATGCCGGTTTCGTCGTTCAGGAGTGATAACTGGTAAGATTTTAAACCACATAGACCTCATAGAAAAGTATTATGAACTAAGTGTCTTGTGGAAGAATAAACAATGACAAAACTCAATTTCATATTCATTTTCCTGTTGGTTTCGTTTCTGGTGAAGGGAACAGAATCCGATTATGTCTGGACTTCGCCATCACATAATTCTTCTGAATCTATGCCTTGTGGTGGTGGTGATATTGGCATGAATGTGTGGGTGGAAAATGGTGATTTGATATTTTATGTCAGTCGCAGCGGGGCTTTCGATGAAAATAATACGATGCTCAAACAAGGGCGTTTCAGGGTTAAGCTATCACCAAATCCTTTTCTGAATGTTATAGGTTTTCGTCAGGAACTAAAACTGAAGGACGGTTATGTGCAAATCTCAGCCAATGGAACAACCATCAAACTTTGGGCAGATGTTTTTAAGCCTGTTATTCACCTTGAAATTGAAAGCAAAAAGAAAATTTCTTCGGTAGTTAGCGTTGAAAACTGGCGGTATCAAGACCGATTGATTCGTAAAAACGAAGGTCAGCAAAATTCTTATAAATGGTCAATACCCAAAGGACTGACGATGACCAAAGATTCTGTTTTTGTTGATAAGAATTCGATAATTTTCTTCCACCGGAATCCGGAAAAAACAATTTTTGATGTCACCGTTGCAGAACAGGGAATGGACTCAGTAAAATCCCAACTTTATAATCCACTTTCAAATCTGACTTCTGGTGGAAAAATGTGGGGAGATAACATTATTTTTTCAGGAATTAAAACCGGAGAATATGCCTGTACTGATTTTAAAACATGGATTTTTAAAAGCAGAAAGCCATTTGTAAAAGAGGAAATAGATATTGCCCTACAAATTTCTCAGGACAAGAATATTGATGTTTGGAAGTCGCATTTAGAAAAAAACATTGAAAAGATAAACACCAAAATCGACAGGAAACTGTCTGTTGAATGGTGGAATGCGTTCTGGAACCGCAGTTTTATTCATATTGATGGCGAAGCTGCCTGTTTATCGCAGAACTATACTTTGTTTCGTTATATGCTGGGTTGCAACGTGCACAGCAGTTGGCCAACACGTTTTAACGGAGGATTATTCACATTCGATCCGGTTTTTGTGGATTCTACCTTAGCTTTTACTCCCGATTACCGGAAATGGGGCGGTGGCACTTTTACCGCTCAAAATCAAAGGCTGGTTTATTGGCCAATGCTGAAATCAGGAGATTTCGATTTGATGATTCCTGAATTTGATTTTTACAACCGGTTGCTGAAAAATGCAGAGTTGCGTTCGCAGGTTTATTGGGGACATGATGGTGCCTGTTTTGCCGAACAGCTCGAAAACTTCGGGTTGCCAAATCCAAGTGAATATGGATGGAAACGTCCCGGTTATTTTGATAAAGGGGTTGAATACAATGCCTGGCTTGAATACGAATGGGACACAGTGCTGGAATTTTGCCAAATGATACTGGACACAAAAGACTATAACAACGCTGACATCAGTAGGTATAAACCTTTAATTGAAAGTTGTGTGAAGTTTTTCGACGAACATTACCGGTATCTTGCTTCCCACCGTGGAAGAAAATCGTTGGATGGCGAGGGACATCTGATTCTTTTCCCATCTTCTGCGTGCGAAACGTATAAAATGGCAAATAATCCGGCTTCGACAATTGCCGGGTTGAAAACCGTTCTGAAATCGTTGGGAAATGATTCTTTACTGAAAAAAATTCCGCCAATTCCATTGAGAACAATTGATGGGAAAACAATGATTTCGCCTGCAAAAACATGGGAACGGGTAAATAATACTGAGTCACCTCAACTATATCCTGTGTTTCCGTGGCGTATTTATGGAGTAGGAAAAGATAGCCTGCAAATTGCCAGAAATACGTATCTTTACGATCCGGATGTGCAGAAGTTCCTTAGCCATGTAGGTTGGAAACAGGATAATATTTTTGCGGCTTGTCTGGGTTTGACCGGGGAAGCCAAACGATTAAACTCCTTGAAACTGGCTGACGGACCTTATCGTTTTCCTGCATTCCGGGGACCGGGTTTCGACTGGAGTCCGGATTTCAATTGGGGAGGAAGCGGAATGATTGGTTTGCAGGAAATGTTGCTACAAACAACTGATGCCGGAAAAATACTTCTTTTCCCGGCCTGGCCCCGGGAATGGAACGTACATTTTAAACTTCATGCGCCAAAAAATACAACTGTGGAAGCAGAGATGAAAGATGGAAAAGTGAATATTCTAACTGTATTGCCAGAAAACAGGAGAAAAGATATTATTATAATGCTTAAATAAAACGAAAATATGATTCTTTGAATTTAACTCCGGATGTTTGGATGTTGTGTGAATCGGGAGAAAAACAGAAAAGAACCAGGAGAATATCTAAATATTTCCTACTACGTAAAATGGGTCTCTAATCACCTTCTGAAGATCCCGGGAGACGAAGAAAGATCATCTGCTAAAGTTCTGAAGGTCTCTCAATAAGTAAAAAAGGTATCCGGGGATATAGATTGATATCTGATGAGAAAAACGAAGTCAATCATTATATTCCAATGTCGTTTAGTTAAGGTTTTGGACTGAATTTATACTTTGTAAAACTTAGTAATAATAAGAAGAAGAAGAAGAAAGATAAAAATATATAACCACAAAAGTTACAAAAGAACACAAAAACAAAAAACACTTATCCACAAAATTGAAGAACACAATAGATTTAACCGCATGAGTTTTTTCATTTTTTTTTCATTTACAAATCAATGTCGGTTAGATAAGGATTTGTTTTAAATAGCTGAAATATAGTTCTTTGAAAGCATTGTAGTCTAAATTTTATTTATTATCTTTATAGGGT